>JAEEGL010873322.1_pt1 | contig 69015 bp, 53 predicted proteins | sample 9134231 | NCBI WGS metagenome assembly JAEEGL01 (sample SAMN16246548, study PRJNA631951) | gut metagenome | biome: gut microbiome; feature: rumen; material: fiber-attached | host: Bos | place: Iran: Karaj | collected 2018-10 | reverse complement strand
TCATGGAGAAAATCGGCGCGATGGTCCGCGGCGCGCGCGGGTGCGAGCTCGGCGTGCTGGTCCTCGTCTTCGCGGTGAATCTCTTTACCGCCAACAACACCGTCGCGATCATCGTCGCGGGCCCGGTCGCAAAGTCGCTCGCCGACAGATTCGGCGCGAAACCCGAGCGCGTGGCGAGCGTCCTTGACACCGGCTCGTGCATCCTGCAGGGCGTGATCCCCTACGGCGCGCAGCTGCTGATGGCGGTCTCGCTCGCGGCCGGCGCGGGCGCGAAGGTCGGCGCGTTCCAGCTCATCGGGCGGCTCTACTACCAGGCGCTCCTGCTCGTCGTCGTCCTCGTCGCCATAGCACTTCCCCGTCGCCGTGCCTGACGCCGCCTGCCCCGCCTTCGCGGCCTGGCCTGGCCACAACACTAATCGGCTTGAGATAGACTTTTCTTCCATGAAGAAGATGATTGCCAACTGCGCCGACAACCGCATCCACGCCGCCGAAGCGGGCAACAGCGAAGCCGCTGGAGCCCTCGGCAAACTAGACGCTCTGCGCTCCGCTTTGCGCGACTTCGGCTCCGCCGCCGTCGCCTTCTCGGCTGGCGTCGATTCGACTTTCCTCCTGCGCGTGGCGCACGAGGAGCTTGGCGACCGCGTAGTCGCCGTAACGGCGAGGTCGCGCTCTTTCCCGGCACGCGAGATCGACGAGGCCGCCGCCTTTTGCCTTGCCGAGGGTGTCCGCCACGTCATCCTCGATTCGGAGGAGCTGGACGTTCCGGGTTTCGCGGAGAATCCGCCAGACCGCTGCTACCACTGCAAGAAGGCCCTCTTTGGCAAGATGCTCGACTTCGCCCGCGAAAACGGCTTTGCCGCCGTGCTGGAGGGCTCCAACCTCGACGACGACGGCGACTACCGCCCCGGCCGCCGCGCAATCCGCGAACTTGGCGTCCGCAGTCCGCTGCACGATGCCGGACTGACAAAGGCCGAAATCCGCGCCCTGTCACGCGAAATGGGGTTGGCGACGGCGGACAAGCCGTCGTTCGCCTGCCTAGCCTCGCGCTTCCCATACGGCGAGCGCATCACGGCCGAAGGACTGGACCGTGTCGGCCGCGCCGAGGAATGGCTGCGAGACGCCTTCCCCAACCTGGCGCAGCTGCGCGTCCGCTGCCACGGCGGAACCGTCGCCCGCATCGAAGTCGCGGCCACAGACATTCCGCGCCTCGCCGCCCGCGCCGCCGACATCGCCGCAGCTCTCCGCGCCATGGGCTTCGGATACGTCTCCCTCGACCTACAGGGCTATCGCACAGGCAGCCTCAACGAGACGCTCGCTAAATAAATAACGCCCATCTCCGCCATCCGGGAAATCTTGACTTATTCACCCTTTTGAACTATACTGGATATATTCACAACCTAAATGGTTGTCATTTGATTTTTGGGAACTGAACCATGTGGAACTATACTGAAAAGACCCTCGACCACTTCCGCAACCCGCGCAACGTTGGCAAGGTGGAAAATCCCGACGGCGAGGGAACCGTTGGATCGCTCGCCTGCGGCGACGCCCTTTCGCTCTCGTTCAAGCTTGACGCGGAGGGGCGCATCGCTGACGTGAAGTTCCAGACTTTCGGCTGCGCGAGCGCCATTGCATCCTCCTCCGCGCTGACGGAGATGATCAAGGGCAAGACCCTTGAAGAGGCAGAGAAGATCACAAACAAGGACATCGCCGACTACCTCGGCGGCCTCCCGCCACAGAAGATGCACTGCTCGGTGATGGGCCGCGAGGCGCTTGAGGCCGCCATCAAGAACTACCGGACTGGCGAGAAGGTAGTCCGCAACGTGAAGGCGGTGCCCTGATGAGCGACTGCCCCATCGCGTACCTCGACAACAACGCCACGACGATGCCTGCGCCGGAAGTCGTCGAGGCGATGCTCCCCTTTTTCACGGAGAAGTGGGGCAACCCGTCGAGCATGCACCTCTTCGGCGGCGAGGTGATGCGCTACGTCGATGAAGCCCGCGCCCGCGTCGCGGCCTTCATCGGCGCTGCCCCCGAGGAAATCATCTTCACCTCCTGCGCGACGGAATCCGACAACGCCGCCATCTTCGGCGCGGCCGGCGCGCTTGGCCCGGAGACGACGCTCATCACCTCGAAGGTGGAGCATCCCGCAGTGCTTGGCCCGCTTCGCCACCTCGCAAAGACACGCGGCCACAGGCTCGTCGAGATTGGCGTGGACGGCGGCGGCAACCTCGACTTGTCCGCCTACGCGGAGGCCCTGGCCCAGCCGGGGCCGAAGGCCGTCTTCATCATGTGGGCCAACAACGAGACTGGCGTAATCTTCGACATGCCTGAAATCGCCCGCATGGCGAAGGAGGCCGGAGCATTCATCCACACCGACGCCGTCCAGGCGGCAGGCAAGATTCCCCTCGACGTATCGAAGGTGCCGGTTGACACCCTCGCCTTTGCCGGACACAAGATCCACGCGCCAAAGGGGGTTGGCGTCCTATACGCGCGGCGCGGCACGCGCCTGGCACCCTACATGATAGGCGGCCACCAGGAACGAGGCAAGCGCGGCGGCACGGAGAACGTCCCATACATCGTGGGGCTGGCCAAGGCGTGCGACCTCGCGGCGCGGCACCTTGCGGACGCGCCGGCGATGGCGCGGCTGCGCGACAAACTTGAACAGGGAATTCTGGCCACATGCCCCGGCGCAAGCGTCAATGGCGACCGTGGGAAGAGGGTTCCGAACACCACCAACATCAGCTTCGAGTTCATCGAAGGCGAGGCGCTGATCTACCACCTTTCCGACAAGGGCATCTGCGCCTCGTCCGGCTCGGCCTGCTCATCCGACTCGTTGGAGCCCTCGCATGTGATCAGGGCGATGGGGGTCCCGTTCACCAAGGCGCACGGGTCGCTGCGATTCAGCCTAAGCCGCTACACCACCGAAGCCGAGATAGACCATGTTCTGGCGGAAATGCCGGGAATCGTCGCGCGCCTCCGCTCCCTCTCCCCCTTCGTTCCTTGAGAACTTGCGGGTGGCAATAGGTTAGTGATGTTTGTGTGACTTGAGTCAGTCTGTTTGTCCTCTGTGTCGGTTTGTGTTTGTCTGTCTCTGTCGCTGGCTTTCCCCGAAAAACCTTCTCTCTTGGCCGACATCGGGCAATGCGCGGGGCCAATCCGCCTGCGGCGGACGCTTGCGGCAGACTTTAGTCTAGCCGCTTCGCTGAGTTGGCGCCCGCGCCTTTCCTCGATCTCAACCAAGCGGTTTTTTCGCGGGGAAAGCCGGCGGGGACACCTTTGCAAATCCGACGCTGCGCCGTCTCGTTCGCGCCGCTCGGTGTCGGCTAGGGGCGGGGGCTGGTGGCGCATCCCGGGCGATCTGCGTCCCGCGCCAGTCCGTTCCGTCCTGTCGCCGGGCACGCCCTTGCGGGCTCGCACCTCGCCGCAGCCTGCATCCGCCATCCGCCGCCCCGTCGCCTCCGCCGTCGCTCCGCTTGCTTCGCCGTCTCCGCTGCCCTCCGTGCGGAAGTGGGGCGAAGGTTCAAATCGCCCTTTACGCGACATGACATCTGCCCGCCAAATGAGAACACACCGTATTTCCAAAAGGCAAGGCGCTGGATGCGACCTCCGGCAACCCGCAACACCATTGGACAAAACGGAATGGTTGAGGCGAGGAGGAAGAGCGCAGGCGGAGGCGCAGCGGCTGCGGATGGCAAGCGGAGTCCGCGGCGAGGTGCGTTCCCTGGCGCCCGACCGTCCAGGGTGGGCGCGGGGCGCAGATCGCCCGGAATGCGCCGCCAGCCACTGACGCAAACCGACACCAAGCGGATGACGACGAGTCGAGGCCATGTGGCTTGGAAATGTGAACTTGACGTTTTTACCCGCCAGAAAAACGCCCGGCCCAGATTGAGGGAAGGCGGGCGTCCAACCTAGCGAAGCGGCCAGACTGGCGTCTGCCGCGAGCGTCCGCCAACGGCGGATTGGGCGCACGCATTTCCCAATATGGGCCGGGAGAGAAGTTTTTCCGGGTAAAAATGCCTGGTCCTCATTCTTCACACTTCACAACACGGCACCACATCACGCGTACCAACACTTCACTGGCACACTACTTGCGGGAGTTGCGGGAAATGGCGAAAGGGTGTATTATTCCCTGCATGGACAAGAAGAAGGAAAAGGCCGGGGAATCGGCGAAGGGCAAGCGCAAGCGGCTGCGGCGCGGCGCAGGGCCTATGATGGCCCAGGCGAGGCGCGACTTGGCCCTCGCCTTCTCGCGCCTAGGCTCCGCGCAGGAGGTCGAGCAGGCTTTCATCGACTTCCTCACCGCTTCCGAACTGCGCGACCTCCAGGCGCGCTGGCTGATTTTCAAGATGCTGGAAGAGGGCGTCACGCAGCGCGAAATATCGCGCATCCTCGGCGTGAGCCTGTGCAAGATAACGCGCGGCTCGCGCTTCCTGAAGTCGCCCAGGACAATCGTCCACAGGATGCTGGCGGCAACTAGCGGTAAGCCCCGTAGCGAACGGCCAGAAGATCCGGCGGAATCTCCTTGACGAAGCGCGACGGCTTGCAGGGCATTGTGCCGCCGTCAAAGGTCTTCCGCATGTTGGGCATGAAGATCTCAAGGTGCTTTTTGGCGCGGGTGACCGCCACGTAGAATAGGCGGCGCTCTTCGCTGTCGTCGCCCTGCTCGCCAATGGCGCGCGACGAGGGGAACATGTCCTCGTTGGCCCAGATTATGAAGACGACCGGCCATTCGAGGCCCTTGGCCTGGTGGACGGTGCTCAGGCGGATGACGTCCCTGCCCTCGGCCTCGGCACGCCCGACTTCCGTTTCGGCGTTGGTGTTCAGCGCGACCGTCTGGAGGAACTCGCGCAGGGATTTGCACTGCCCTATCTGGACGCCGACTTCGGAGATGTCGTCGATTCGCTCGTCGGGGTTGTCGAAGTTCTTCTCAAGGTATGCCTGGTAGAAGTTGTCGATAAAGCCGGAGGCCAGTCCGGGCACGTCCTCGACGCCGGACTTGGCGACCTTCTCGAAGTAGCGGGCGATGAGGGCGGAAATTGGCTTCCAAGCCTCGCGTGGCGCCGCTGGCAGGGCCTCGAGGACGCGCATGCGGCCCTCTTCGGTGCTGAGGTCGCAGACGCGTCCCAGGCGCTCCCAGAGCTTCTCCGCGGTCTTCTGCCCCAGCTTGGGCAGAAGCAGGAAGAGGCGCTCGAAGGAGATGGCGTCGCGGGGGTCGTCGATGAGGTGCAAGAGCGCCATGAAGTCCTTGACGTGCGCCGTCTCGAATACGCCGACGCCCGAGGTGATCAGGAAGGGGAGGCGCGACTTCGACATCAGCATCTGGAGGTCGATGGACTGGTAGTGGCTCCTGTAGAGGACGGCGATGTCCGAATACCTGAAGCCCATGTCGAGGAAGTTGCGGATCTGCTTGACGACCTCGACGGACTGAGAGACGCCGTCGTGGACGCGGAAGACTGCGGGCTTGGAGCCGTGGCTGCGGGTCGCCTTCAGCTGCTTGTCGAACTGGTCGCAGTTGTGGGCGATGCTGGCGTTGGCGACGTCGAGGATTTCGGGGGTGCTCCTGTAGTTGCGCTCAAGCTTGACTATCTTCGCGCCGGGGTAGCGGCGGGGGAAGTCCATGATGTTGCGGAAGTCAGCGCCGCGCCAGGTGTAGATGCACTGGAAGTCGTCGCCGACCGCCGTGACGTTGCCGCCCTCGCCGAGGAGATCGACGAGCTTCGACTGGACGGTGTTGGTGTCCTGATATTCGTCGACGAGGATGTAGCGGAACTTGCGCCGGTAGTAGTCGAGAACCTCGGGCTTGGCCTCGAAGAGGCGTAGGCAGTTCACGAGGAGGTCGTCGAAGTCCATGGCGCCGGCGTCAAACTTGATGCGCTCGTATGCCTCGTGGACGGCCATGATGGCCTGGTGGTCCTGTGGATGTGAATCGTATTTCTCGATGAGGACCTCCTCAAGCGGGAGGCAGCGGTTTGCGGCGTTGCCGAAGAAAGAGGCGAGGACGTCGCGCTTCGGGAAGTTGTCGCCTCCGACGCCCACCTCCGCCATCGCCTTGGCGATAAGGGAGCGGCTGTCCGTCCTGTCGGCGATGGCGAAGTTCTCGCGGTAGCCGAGGACGGCGGCGTTGGTGCGCAGGATGCGGTTGCAGACGTGGTGGAAGGTCCCGCTCCAGACGCTGCCCACCGACGGGCCGACGACGGTGCGGGCGCGCTCGAGCATCTCGTTTGCGGCCTTATTGGTGAAGGTGAGGAGGAGAATCGAGGAAGGCTCCACGCCGCGCTCCACCAGGTGCGCCACGCGATAGACGAGGGTCTGGGTCTTGCCGGTTCCGGCCGCCGCGAGGATAAGCAGCGGGCCGTCGCCCGCAGTGGCGGCCTCCAGCTGCTCAGGATTCAGAATCTTCTCCAGGTCTTCAAGCATTACGCCGCTACCTCGCCACGACAATTTCCATCGCCCTCACGGCGCGGCTCTCAATTGAGAATGAAATCGACGTGGAGTCGGGCGCCACCACGCTGGAAATGCGGATGTCGATGAAGTCGTCGCTGTAGCGCTGGCCAAAATAGGCGTCGTTGATGGTCGTCTGGGTGTCGCCCATGTCTATGCCGTATTCCTGCTCGATGTGCGAGGCGATCTTCGACACGACCTTCTTCGCCCTTTCGGCCTTGATAACCTCGCCATTCCTCTCAAATGTTAAGCCGGAAATGCGCCGCCCGCCCTCGGTGTCCACCAGCGTGATGCGCACCTGCGGGAAGACCTTGTAGATTGGCTCCGCCAGCTCGACCTCAAAGATGCGGCCGTCGAGGCCGACCTTGCCAACGGTGTTGGTCGTGGTGCCGAACACGATTGGGTCGCCCTCCTTCGGCATCTCCGCGATCACCCTGCCGAACTCGATTCCCTGGAACTGCGAGAAGCGGCCGAGCTCCTCGGCGGTGAAAGTCTTGCGGACTGGCGCGTTGGCCAGTTCTATGTTGGTCTTGCCGCCAAGCGACGCGAAGAGAATCACCGCAACGGCGATGACGACAATGCCGGCAAGCGCCCAAAGGGCCTTGCGGGCGGCCGCCCTTGCCTGCTCCTCCTTGAAGGCGGCATCCGCTATTTCAAGACGCTCGTAAGCCTCGCGCTGGCGCCGCCGGCGATGCTCCACCTCATCGAGCCGCTTCTTGCGCGCCTCGATTTCCTCAGGCGTCGGCACCTTCCTGCGCGCCTTGACCGGCACCGGCGGCGTCCGCTGCTGGCGGTGGCGCTGCTGCTGCGCGCCAGGAGGCATCGCCCCTGGCGGCGGCATGACGCCGGGGGGCAGCCCGTCAGGCGGAAAGGCGCCGGGGGGCACTGCGCCAGGCGGCGGAATCACTCCTGGCAGGACGCGGATCGGCGCGGGCCGTTCCTGCGCGGGTGCGGTGCCCTCTCCTGCCCTGCCCTGCCCTTGCGGCGCCGACGGCTTCCTGGCCTTCGAGACCTTCACCGCCACGGCCGAAACGACCTCCGGCATCTCCACCTGCGGCATGTCGCCGGCCATGAGCTCCGCGCACGTCGCCGGCCTCTCGGCAGGGTTCTTCGACAGCGCCCGCATCACAGCCCGCGTAAATGGAGTCTCCGGCTCAAGCGGCTCCGCCGCGCCGTGCATAACCTGATATTCGACCTGCCCGCGGTAGAATGGCGGGTGCCCCGCCATGCTCTCGTAGGCAATAGCCGCAAAGGAGTAGATGTCCTGGGCCGCAGTAGGCGCCTCGCCCATCAGCTGTTCGGGCGACATCCACGAAACTGCGCCTGCGGCCGCGCCGCCACGAGTCCGCGCCAGGGCCTCGCGCACCGCGCCCGAAACGCAGAAGCCCACGATAGTCGGCACGGCCTCCTCGTCAACCACTATGTTGGAAGGGCGGAGGTCGCCGTGGACTATGCCCTTCTCGTGGGCGTAGTCAAGCGCGCTGGCTATTGGCGCCAGCATCGCCTTTGCCTCGGCCTCGCCAAGCCGGCCCCATTCGTCCAGGCACTGCGGCAGCGTGCGGCCATCGACATGGTCGAAGACGAAGAAGGGGATTGTCTCCATGTCAACGAAGGCGCGCGCGGAGGCGATGCCGTCGTGGAGGAGCTTGAGGGATTCCGCCGCGGCGGCCCTGACCTCGGCCATCGTGCGGCCGCTGCCAGAGACCTCCGGCGGCATGAAGGCGAGTTCGACTTCCACGTTGTCGAGTTCGAGGTCTTGCGCGACCCAGCGCAAAAAGGCGGCCTCTCCGCCCGCCACACGGACGAGCCGATAACGACCTGCCAAAATCTGCCCCGGACTGACTACCATATTATTGAAAAAAACTCTTGGACATTCTACCAAATCCCCCTCTCACTTGCCAGCGCCTTGCAATTTGGCGCGGAATGTGCGATGATTGTGTAGTTGAAAAGAGGACAATGCAAATGGTTTCAGACGCCAGAATCAAACTTGAATTGAACAACGCGCTCGGCGGAACGGACTTCGCCGTCGGCAAGCGGATCAGCGGCAAGGTGCGCGACAGTTACCTGCTGCCAGGCGGCCGCCGCGCCCTCGTCACAACCGACCGCGTCTCCGCCTTCGACCGCATCCTCGGCACCATCCCCTTCAAGGGCCAGGTGCTGAACCAGATCGCCGCATACTGGTTCGAGGCCACGAAGGACATCGTCCCGAACCACGTCATCTCAACGCCCGACCCCAACGTCATGGTCGTCGCCGAATGCGAGCAGCTCCCGCTGGAGTTCATCGTGCGCGGCTACATCACCGGCGTGACCGAGACCTCCGCCTGGACGAACTACGCCCGCGGCGCCCGCGTCATCTGCGGCAACAAGTTGCCCGACGGCCTCCGCAAGGACCAGAAGCTCGAGCGCCCAATCCTCACCCCCACCACCAAGCACGAAGTCCACGACCGCAACATCTCCCGCGACGAGGCAATCTCCGAGGGCCTCATCTCGCCGGAACTCTTCGACGAGGCCGCGGCGGTCTGCTTCAAGATGTTCGAGGCGGGAACGCGCGAGGCCGCCAAGCGCGGGCTGATCCTCGTGGACACCAAATACGAGCTGGGCCTCCTCAACGGCAAGCTCGTCGTGTCCGACGAAATCCACACACCCGACTCCTCCCGCTACTGGTATGCCGACACCTACGAAGAGCTCTTCGCCAAGGGCGAGCCGCAGCGCAAACTCGACAAGGAATACGTGCGCGAGTGGCTTGCGGCGCGCGGCTTCCGCGGCGAGGGCGAACCACCCGCGCTGACAGACGAGGTGCGCATCGAGGCGGCCAAGCGCTACATCACTGCCTACGAGCTCATCACCGGCCGCGACTTCATCCCCGCCGAGGGCGCGATCGCGCCCCGCGTAGAGGCCGCCCTAAAAAAACTCTAGAACCGCTAGTAGTTCTAGAAGCGCTAGAACTGGCAACCTTAAGGAGAAAAAGCAATGCAAAAACACACCGCCACCAACGAAGCCGCCACCCGCATCGTCCGCACCGCCCACGAGGGCTTCACGCTCATTGAGCTCCTGCTCGTAATCGCCATCCTGGGCATCCTGGCGACCATCGTCGTGCCGAACATCGCCGGCAAGCCCGAAGAGGCGAAGATCGCCGCCGCGCGCTCCTCGATTGGCGGCATCATCACCGCCGTCCAGGCCTACGAAGTGTCCGCCGGGAAGATGCCCGACAGCCTCGACGACCTGACAGTAGAAACCGAGAACCGCGCCGCCCTACTCAGCAAGTCAAAGCTGCTCGACCCCTGGGGCACCGAATACAAGTTCACCAAGAAGACGAAATTCACTTTCGAGGTGCGCTCCGCCGGCCCTGACGGCAACATGAACAGCGAGGACGACATCTACGACACCAATGGCGGCAACTAGCCCGCAGGGAAATGGCGCAGGCCGGTGCGCGCGCCTTTTTAGCAGAGGTGCGCGGCAAGTGGCCGCGCACGCATGCGCGGGTTTTACCCTCATCGAACTCCTTGTGGTCATCGCGATCATCCTCGCGCTGGCCGTAGCCATTGTGCCCAACATCGGCGCCGGCATCTCCGGCACGCAGCTGTCCACGGCCTCGCGCAGCATCCTCCAGGCGGCACGCTACGCCCGCACCATGGCTATCCTCCACCAAATTGAAACCGAACTTGTCCTAGTCTCGGCGGCAGAGGGGGCGCGTCTCGGAGCCTCCAGCGACGGCAAGCCCGACCCCCGTGGCGCGCGCATCGAGGTGCGGATTGCGGAGGAGACAATGCGCCAAGCCCGCGCCGAGGCCGCCGAAGCCGATGCCGACGCGGCCACAACTGATGAGGGCGAGAGCGACGAAGCCGCCGGTGCCTTCACGGAAGACGAGGAAGGCATCCCGTTGCCAGGCGTCGCGGCCGGCGTGGCCTCCACCGGCGCCGCCCTGGGCGACCTCGCCGCCGAAGTCCACGCCACCTTCCCATGCGGAACCGTCGCCTTTGAGTTCGTGCGCTTCACCGATGAGGACGAGGAGGAAGACCCAGACTCCGAAGTCCTCCGCCGGGCGCAGGAGGCCGCCACCGGCAAGGCGAAGTCGGATAGCGACGGCTTCGGCGACGAGGAAGGCGCCACGGACGAAGACGACGCGTCCGAGCGCACAATTTCATTCCTATTTGACAGCGACGGCATCTGCCGTCCATTCGACCTACTGCTCAAGGACTCCCCCGACGCCGACGAGTCCGAATCCCTGACAATATCCATTGACCGCTGGGGGCGCGGCAAAATAGAGGGGCGCGACGATGACTAGCCACTCGCGCAAAGACGGCTTCTCGCTGATCGAAGTCCTCATCGCCACGGCGATCCTGGCCGTCGGCCTCCTTGCCGTATTCTCCGCGCTCTCCCCTGCCCTGGCCGTATTCCAAGCCTCCAAGCGCCTCCAGGAAATCCAGTGGGTGATGGCGCTCGGCGAACTCAAGCACCCAGTCGCAGGCTTCAGCGAGCTTGAGGACCTCGTAATCGAGGAGGACGACGAACTTGCCATCGACGACGAGAAGCTCGGCGAGGGATTTGTCTTTTCGCGGGAGATCGACGAGAAGATACTTGAAGACGACGAAGACAAGCAATACGACGACGGCATCTACGTAATGCGCACCAAAATCGCATGGGGCGAAGGCGACGAGGAATGCGAGGAATTCGTGCAGCTGGTCTGGAAGAAGGACGCGGGAGGCTACGAGAAGAAATGAAGCGCCGCGGATTCACAATGATCGAGCTGCTGATCGCAATCGCCCTCACCGCGACGATCGTCACCGCCAGCATAGTGGCCTTCTCCACCGCCAGCCGCATCTGGCGCAATGGCGCCGATGCCGCCGACGCCATCCACCATGGCGACTACGTCATGGAGCAGCTGGCCTCCGCCCTCCGCTCCGCCTACTATCCCGACGCCACCCAGCCCAGCTCGCAGCACGGTATGGTCCTGGTGAACGACGGCGACGAAGACGAGGCCCACGACTCCCTCTCATGGGTGAAGTTCGGCTCGGCGCTTGTCGGCCGCAACTCCGGCATCGCCGACTCCCCGCACCGCATTGTGGTCTATACAGTGGAGGAGGGCGAGGAGGATGACGAGGCGCTGGCCGAGGGCGGGCTTGTCGTCAAGGCGTGGCGCCTCTCCGCGCAAATCGAGGACTTCGACCCCGAAGACGAGGAATACGTCAAGCCGCGCCTCCTCATGCCCGACGTCCTGGCCCTGGACTTCAAGGTCCTCGACCCAGAAGGCAACCTCGCGGAGGGGAAAGACCCCGTGCCCGACCAGGATGACTTCGACGAGCAGGGCGGCTTTGAGTGGATTGACGAAGACTGGAAGGACGACTACACCAACCGCCTCCCCTACGCCGTGGTGGCGACCCTCTATCTAAAACCGTCGGAGAAAGGCGCCGAGCCAATCGCGCTGCGGCGGCTGATCACGCTGCCCACGGCACCGCTATCGTGGCGCGACAAGGGCGCCGCCGGCGGCAACGCCGAAACCAGCGGCAACGAATCGTCGAACGGCAAAAACAAGAACAAGAACGAGGATGCCAACGGGAACAAGAATAATAACGGCAACAGAAACAACGGCAACAATGGCCACGGGAACAGGAACAACAACGGAAACAGGAACAACAACCCCAGCGAGAGAATGAGGAAGGATGACACGCGCTCTGCCAAACAGACGGGCGAGACTTGAACGATCTCTGCTCAAGCTCATCCAGCACGAAGGCGACGACCAGGGCCAGCCGCGCCCGATTCGCTGGCTGCTCTCAATCCTTGAGGGCTGCTCGCGGCTCTTCGGCATCGTCGTCCGCCTGCGAGCCTGGCTCTACGAGGCGGGGCTGAAGCGCCGCTTCCCCCTTGGCTGCCAGGTAATCAGCGTTGGCAACGTCACCGTTGGCGGCACCGGCAAGACGCCAGTCGTGGAAATCCTCGCGCGGACGCTGCGCGACGAAGGCCGCGCCGTGGCCATCATCAGCCGCGGCTACCGCAAGAAGGAGACGCCCTTCCTCCAGCGCCTCCTCTACGGCGAAGGCTTCGCGCCACGCGTCGTGAGCGACGGGCACCGCGTCCTACTCGGCAGCGACATGAGCGGAGACGAGCCGTTCATGCTGGCCAGCAACCTGCCCGGCGTCGTGGTCCTCGTCGACAAGAACCGTGTCAAGGCCGGACGCTACGCCATCCGCCACTTCGGGTGCGATGTCCTAATCCTCGACGACGGCTTCCAATACATGAAGCTGCGCCACTCGCACGAAATCGTCCTCGTCGATTCCACCAACCCCTTCGGCAACGGCCATCTGCTTCCGCGCGGCATCCTGCGCGAGCCGGCGGCGAACATCCGCCGCGCCAACTTCATCTTCATCACGAAGTCGGATGGCCAGACGGATGCGCTGCGGGCGCGGCTGAAGCGCCTCAACCAGACAGCCGAAATCGCGGAATGCCGCCATACGCCGCGCTTCTACCGCAACGTCTATTCGGCGGAAACCATGCCGCTTGAGAAAATCGCGGGCATGAAGGTCGTCACGCTCGCGGGAATCGCGGCGCCGATGGGCTTTGAGAACTCCGTGTCCGCGATGGGCGGGCGCATCCTCGCCCGCGAACGCTTCCCCGACCACTACCGCTACCGCACGCAGGACATAATCAACATTATAAACAATGCGGACGAACTCGGTGCCGACGCGATCCTCACAACGGAGAAAGACGCCGTCCGCCTCCCGCACCTGGCGCACCCCAAGGTACCGATTTTCTACATGCGCATGGAAATCGAGATCGTCCGTGGCTTCGACAACTTCCGCCAGTGCGTTGACCGCATCTGCATGGACTGACGACTTCATCCATCCAAAAATTTTTTTCTTGACAGTGTGTTAAACACCTGCGATAATTAATCGCCACTGGATTGATTGGCATTCTGCCACAAGTCGTTCCATCGAAATACTACCGCTATTTCACGCACGAGCGGCATGTTAATGGCGATGTGCCCATGCGGGTGTGTTGTCCTAACTCATGCAATCGTTCTGGACGGAGGTAATGGTTTCGACGGAGTGCATGAAAGACGATGCGCTCATTTTTCGTGCATGGGGACGGTCTCCGCGACTGCAAGGGCGCGCGAAACGCAATTGGACAACATGGGACTGTTCCACGACAAATGCACGGCGTTGGTATATGCCGACACCGAACCGGTCAGGACGCTTGCTGGCGCCGATCTGGCTGAAGCGAAGGCGCAAGGCGGAAGCGAAGGCGTTCTGCGTGACGGGCGCCGCTGGAAAATTTGCGGACACGCCGTGCCGAAGAAGGCGCGCGTCTGCAGCAAATGCGGAACAGGCGCACCTGGTGGCTGGGTTAAGTGCCCCTCCTGTGGCCAGTGGATAGGCAACGACTCGCACTTCTGCCCGCTCTGCAACCACCCGATGCACCCTGAGGGGCGTATCGACTTTGCCGGCGGGGTTTGGGACCACGCGCCCGGCCTCTTCGCCCAGCGATTTGATGTCTGGCAGTCAGAGGCAGTCCTGAAAAGCGGCATCCACGTGCAGCAGGGCACGGTCGCCATATTGCTCGATGGAGGGAAGGTCTCGTCAGTTCTTGGCCCCGGCCGCCATGACATCGACGGGACACTCCGCAAGATAAACTGGTTCGGCAACCCGCCGCCGCGCTCCGCAGTAATGGCCGATTCTGGCGACATCGTCCTTAAACTCGACTTCGACGGGCTTCGCACTGCGGAGGAGAGGCCAGTCAGGATGGTCGCTGACTTGACAGTCCGCCTCATTCCATCGCACGCCGGCGACTTCATATCGAACCTCATGAAGGATTCGTGGTCGTTCCCATACGACGCCCTCAGGGCCACGTTTGAAGGAGAATGCCGGTATGCGGCGGCCAACCTCTGCGTCAAGTCAACCATCGAGGATTTGGTGAAAGACCCGCAGCGGCGGGAAGCAGTTGAGGACGAGCTCTCGCGGGCATTGCGCGACCTGCTCGGCCGCACAGGCTTCGCGCTGGTGCGCGTGGGAGCCGTTGATTTCGTTAGTGCCGAATACGAGGAGCTTCGCGACAAATACGGCGACCTTGATGCCGAGCGCCGCCGGTTCGAGTTCGACCAGAAGCTCATGGAACTTGCGGCATCGAAGGAGACCGCTCAAATCGCGGACGAACACGCAGGAATTGAAAGGTCGAACGAGGACGCCGAGTTCAGGGCAAAGAAGGAACGGGAACTCGACGAATACATCGAGCAGCTGGCTCAGGAGAAGGGACTTTCGGAAGTCGAACGTAGTGCGGAGATGGCGATATTCAAACTCGTCGTCTCCGGAAAACTGTCCGCCAGCGAGGCCGAACTGAAGCTTGCCGAACTACAGCAGGACCACGCCCAGAAGATGGCGGAAATCGGCAACAAACTTGAAATTGACCTGACTCTCTCCAACTACGCCCGCGAGGAGCAGTTGCGCCAGGCCGAGCAGAAGGCGAAGCTTGCCGAGTTTGAGCGGTTTAACAGGCTCGAAGACGCCGAAAACGAAGTTGAGGTTTATTCGACGAAGGTTGTTGGCGTCGCCATGGCCGACGCCGCGGCGGAAGTCCACAAGACAAGGATGACGCGGGAACAGCAGGAGGCCCGCAAGATTGTCGTTGACACCGACATCTATGAGGCAGAGAAATGGGAGGATGTCAGGAGGCGGAAGCAAGACATTGAGCAGGAGCGGCTGGAAGGTGAACGAGCCATTGAGCGGGACAGAGAGGATGCGAAAATCCGCGAAGCCGACGCAGAGGTGGCCCGCAAGAGGGACTTGTCAATCGAGGCGCAAATAGCCATGGCCGACAACCCTGAAAAAATAAAGGCGCTACTGGAGGTTGAGCGCGTCCGCGCCCAGAAGACCATGACGTCGGACCAGCTGCTCGGCATGGCTGCGGCAACCTCGCCGGAGGCCGCCAAGGCCCTGGCCGCGATGGCTGCGGCAGCAGAACTCACCGACCGCGAGCGCAATCTCTACGAAGCGCGCGTTAAAGAGACCCGCGAAGATCGCGACAAGGTTCTCAACCAGGACGGCAACATTGTCAAGACGGTTGCCGGCATTGCGCAGAGCGCCGTCCACCACGGCGAAAAGGCCACCGTTGTCGGGGCTTTCGGCGCGGGGACTGGCGTTGGATATCCCTCCACGACCACGACGACGGTCACCACCACGCCACCAAATGCCTCTCCAGGAGGAACCACGCCATCCGGCGACGCATAGCCGTATTGGGGGAAGCAAGGAACTAGGGACAACCTGACCCAAACAGAAATGGCAGACGCCAAACCCAAGATTAAATGCACAGTGTGCGGGATTGCCGGCAATCCCGGCGAGTTCTGCATGAACGGTTGCGGCCGCCTGCCGGATGTCGGCGTTAAGCCAGCCCCGTCAGCGCGTGACACGCAGGAGGCGCGTCAAGCCATTGAATCAACGCCCGCGCCAGCTGTGCCGCATTCCGAGGACTATGAGGCGTCTGGACAGGTGCCTGATGTATTCTCTGAGGGCTGCACACTTGCCCTGCGGCTTCGTGTGCTGTCGCGCCGCGCATCGTGCCCGACGGCGCGGCTGCGGCTCTGCGCTGACGGCGAAACCCTCGCCGAATCGCGGCCGGCGCCGCTCCTTGCCGGAATCTGGACGGACATGCCGCTCAACTTCACGCCGCCGCGCGCCGGCGTCATCGCGGCAAGCCTCGTGCTCGACTGCGGCGACGGCGAAGACGCCGGACGCCACGAGAGCGACTCCTTCCCGTTAACGGTGTTCCCGTCAAGCTCGGCCAGGGACGGAGCATTCTCCATCAGTGTCACAAACCAGTTCAGCGGCATCACAGTTGACCGCGCGGCGGACGCGACTTTCGGCGCGGCCCCGGGCGATCTCGCCGCAGCGCTTCGCGAGGCCGCAGCGGGAAACGGCGTGCGCAACATATTGGAGCGTGGCGCCGCGTCAGGCCCGTCCCGAAGCTTCCCACTGCGCACCGTCAGGCTCCCCTCCCGGCTGACGCTACTGGATGCCGATGGTCGTGCGCTCCATGTCATTTCCGGAGCAACGCTACGATTCGGACGCTCACGCACCAGCGATGTCGTCCTCCGCGTGTTCCGGGAAGACGGCCTGACAGACGACAGACTCTCCCTAGCCATTTCCAAGACCCATTTCAGCGTCGAGTACGACGGCAGCAGATGCATGGTGGCCGATGGTGGCCGCAGGGAGGGCGATGACGCAAGGGTTCCGTCGAAGTTTGGAACGGCAGTCGGCGGAATGACGCTTCCCGCCGGCGGCTCCGCGCCACTGCCTGCGGGCCGCGACTGCGAGATTGGCATTGCGCCGCTGGCTTGCGGGAATGGAGTCCCTGTCCTGTCGCTACAGGCTGTGGCAGAGCGCTGCCCGCAGGTCTTGCGCCATACGTGCGGTCGTCGCTGCCCACTTGCCGCCACGGCCTCGCTGTTAATTTCCGGACTCGGTCCCGGCGCGTCCGAAGCCATTCTGGCAGTTTGGAAGTGCGCCGATATCGGCGGCTTCTTCCCCGCACTCGCCGGATACCACGTCTTGTGGGACGGCGTCCGCCTTACCATCCAGGCTCCGGGCGGCGCTGAGCGGCCACTCGCCGCCGGCGACGAAATCGGCCCTACCGACCACCCCGTATCGGCAATACCTTACCGAAGGCTCGCCTGAATCCGCAGACTACTCGCCCATATCCTCAAACTACTACAAGGAAGGACTGAACAATGAAGACACCAGGAAGAGACATGCTCAACGCTCTGGCCGCCGCCCTTGCGGCGTTATCCGCCGGCTGCACGACAGCCGTCGTGGGAGGGCCGCGGCCGGGGCCGGACATCCCCGGCGAAGCCCACAGCGAACTGACCAAGGCCGATGCGGCCCTGCTTGTCGCCAAGGTCGATGCCGTTCCGGAAAGCGACAACGCCGCCGACCTCGCGGCCCGCCTCCGCGCAGCCGCCGAGGCATCTCTTGTAGGGAACGGCTTCTCCGTTGCCGGTTCCCATCCCGACGTCGTGGTCGCGATGACAGTCCGCCAGTCCGCTTTCGATAAAAGCGGCAACTACTACCTCCTCGAAGGCTCGGTGCCGGCGGCCAGGGCCTTCCTCCCCAACGAAGGCTCGAAGGTCGTAGGCGTCACGCACATCCCGACCGTCCGCGGGGAGCGCATTCTGGGATTCGACCGTGCGTCCGCAAACCTGGGCGACAGGCTTGCCCCCGCCGTCGAGAAATGGATCGCCGACACAGTGAGGCCTGCGAATCTCGACATGGCCGCAGTAACCACCGTCATCAGGAGGACGACGGTCTTCTACAAGTCCAGAGACCCGATATACGTCAACCGTTTCGCGGAGAAGATCGCCCGCCTCGACGGCGTCTATTCCTGCGAACTGGTGGCCGGCGACGCCACCGCGCGCGTTTGGGAATTTAGAATCGTTTACAGGAAGTCCGCATTTCCGGGCGGCCTTGTGAACAAGGCGATCTCGGTGTGCCGGGACCTGGACATAGAACTCGACCGCTAGCCATAGAAAATCAGCAAGGGAGAAACAAATGAACGCAAGGACATTCGCAACAGCTATCGCGGCCATAGCCGCATCCACAGGCATACTCGCCCAGACGGCGACTGCGCCATTCACCGAAGACACGAGGCAGGCCTTGAAGGGCGCAGCCGAGAAGGCGCGGGACTCGCTGGCGGCGTCGCGCATCGCGCCGGGGCAGGCCGTCTCGGTATTCTTCATCGAGGGCGATGCGAACGGCTACGTAGCCAGCCTTGTCCGCGACGCCATGCTTGCCGCAGGCCGCACCTACGTGGTTCCGAATGACGACGACAACCGACTCCTTCAGCGCATATATTCAGAAATGGAGTTTGACGAGCGCAAGGACGGCATGGTCAATCCCAAGACCGTCGAGCGCATAGACGCCGCAAGTCTGAAATCGACGCAAGTCTTGGTGTACGGCAACGTCTGGACTGTGGTCGAGAACGAGCGCTACGTCCTAGTCGAGATGTCGCTAGGCGCATACTCCGTGGCGACCAAGGAATTCCTGTGGGCGGGGGCCTTTGACTGCCGCCACTATAAGCCGGGGGCCGCGCCGGAGGTCGGCATAGTCGATCTGCCGGTCGAACTCCGCGAAACGCTCAAGGCGGACATCACGACCAACATAATCGCTTCAATGAAGGGACAGCCCCGCCTCGAAGCTGTCAAGACAGCGGCGATTCTGCCGCTCGTCGGTGACGGCGACTTCGACGGCTACATAACGCACATCGTGGTGGACGCCGTTACCCGTACGGATGTGATGCCGAAAAACGGCGACCTGCAGACCCGCGCCGAGGCGCGCCGCGTCCTCCGCGACAAGCCGCAGATTGCCGACGGAATTCTCTGGGGCGCCATCCGAGACCTCGACATCCGCAAGACTGGTTCGGCTTTCCGCACAATAAAATACGAAGTCCTCGTCGATCTCCAGCTCTCCATCGAGACTGCGGTGTCACAGGAAATCCCGTGGAGCGACACGATTCAGGTCCGCAGCGAAATTGAGACGGTTCTCACATGGTGGGAGTGGCTGTCGCAACTATTCGACCTGGACAATCCGCGGTTCTACGCGAAGTTTGCATTGCGCATAGCGGTTGCGGTAGTCGCGGTTGCCCTGTTGTTGAAATTCCTGGCGGCGACGACGCGCGTCAGGTAGGGCGAACGGCAAGGATACAAAATGGCGATGGAACGCTGCTGCATCTGCGGAAGACCGCTTCCAAACCGCTACGCAATCGCGGGGAGGTGTGCGGAGGACGGCTGCGGGGCCGTATTCTGCGCGCTGCACTGGCATAACGGGAACCGCCGATGCGGGAACCACGGCTGGAACCCCGGCGGAATATTGGAAACGTCGCGTTCGGTTCCAGAAACAAATTTGCCAGTTGTCAACGACGAAAAGGAGGAAATCATGCAATTCTCAGCGAACGATGTCCTGATTCAACCGCCCGAAAAGGAAATTCGCGAAAAGGCGCGCAAGTTCCTCACAGCAGAACAGGCGAGGGGCATTGTCAAATCGGCCGCAGAATTCGCCGTCAGGCTTGGCCGCGCCGCCTCTGGGCTTGTAGCCAAAATCAGAAACGAGAAGACGCCGGAGGCGCTGCTGACCTCAATCGACGCATCGCTGGAAGCGAACCGCGCACGGCGCGCGCCGCTGATGGCGCGGGCCGATTCGCTTTTCGCGGAGATCGCCGCGAAAAAGAAGATATGGCAGGTCGCGCCTCCGGCCCGGAAGAAACTTCTGGAACTCGAACTTAAGACGCTGCTCTCCGAATACAAGGGGATAGAGCGCCAGATGACGGCATTCTTCGAGAACGAGAATACGCTGAACACCGTGCGTGGCCGTGTCCTGGAACTCATGGCCATCGGCATGCGCAGCATCGACGAAAAGACAATCGACAAACTCACCGACGACATTGAAGACGCCGTTGGCGAGCAGGAAGACGTCTCCGGCGCAGTCCGCGACCTCGACAAGGCCGGAAAGCGCCGCGAGAGCGAATCGGACCAGGAGTCGTTCGAGGCGACCCTTGCCGGCTTCGACGACGAAGGCGCGGCATTCTCCGCCACCGAGGCCACTGAGGCAGGGCGCGACGCCGTCGCGGCACCGGAGGGCGTCGCCGACCCGTTTGCCATTGAGCCGCCGTCCAGCTTCGCCGCCCCGGCAGCGTCGCCCGTCGCCGACCAGCCATAGACGAAAGGGGAGGAAAGGGGAAACCACGGAATACACAAATACACGGAAAGGTAAGTCATGGGAAGAATAGACGACATTCAGGCTAGAATTAACAGACGTTTCGCGCAGATGGACGCACGCATCAAGGAGCGCATGGCGCATATCGACAAGGCTCTGGGCGGGCAGTCGCCGGATGCCGCGATGCGGACGCCGGTGAGAGTGTCGCGCTCCGCCGCGCTGGACGACTCGGCGCTCCACGAGACTGCGGCATCCTTCCTAGTAAGGGTGCACGGCGTAGCGCCCAACACGATGCCGAAACCGTTATGCCTGACAAACGACAAAAAACTCAACGCGCTTATCCAAGAGCAAATTCTGCCGTTGGCGCCGCAATGGGCTGCCGCAGCCGGCGTTCCCATCGGTGCATTCACGGTGTCGATCAAGGACAAGTTTGAACAGTCTTTGGCGGAGTGCAACATTCCACTTGACGATTCATGCCTAGCCACGTTCTCCGAAGGCAATCCCCCGCCGGGGGACGCCAGTTCCGCTGCGGCTGTCAATCGCGCCATCCGAGCCGCAATCGCCTACTACGACCACTGCCTGGGCTTCAGCGGAATAAGGAGTGTGGATGCCTTGTTTGCATGGCTTGAGGCCAAGATCGCGACAGACTTATGTACTTTCAAAGGTTTCGGGCATTACTACAACGCCTGTAGTTACGGATTCACTGGCGGGAGCGGCACACTTCTCTTGCTGTCACAGGATTGTCATTCCGAGATGTGTGTGGCGCATGAATTGACACACTCCGTCTCCGATGCCTGTATTGGCTGGGGAGATTCCTACTTCGGTGAATGCGGCGCGATCAACGAGAGTTTCTCCGACATCTTCGCAGTTTTCTCCAAATGGGCCTGGTACGGACGTGAAAACATTGAAGATCCGTGGGACTTCGACGGATGCCGCCATTTGGCATATCCGGAAAAAAGCGAAGAGTGCAAGAAAACGAAATGGGTGAAGGCCACTTGGTATCTCCAGGGTGTAGGCCCCGACGGGAGCAACACGCAGTCGAATCAGGGCTGGTATTGGAGCAACAACCCGAACAACGCCAAGGATAGAAACGGTGTCCACATCAACAACGGCGTAATCTGCTTTCTCTGCCATCTTCTTTGCGAGGGAAGAGACTTCACGCGGAGCGACGGACGGGTGTTCAGCGTCCGCCCAATCGGGCACGAAAAGGCGCAGCGCCTTTTCGCGGCGCTGCTTCTTGGTCATCCGATAAAGTATCTGCCGAAAAACGTGACAATGTTCGAAATGTACTACAACCTTATGCTTGCGGCGCAGGACATGGGCTTCACGGAGGATGATTTGGCGAAAATCGAAACGGCGTGTGACGCAGTGAACATTATCCCGCCATCTGGTCGGGGCGGCGCGTCGCCGGTCGGGCGCAGCCTTGGACTCTCCGGCGTTCGTGCGGCTGGAATTGGCGAATTGGCCGCCGCAATAACCCGCACGTGCCATGCCGAACTGGGGCTCGACGCCGATGGCGCAGAGGCCCGTCTCGTTTCCGACGCCAACCTGTCGGCACCGGGAGTGCGTGGAAATGGGCGGCAGCTGGACTTCGACCAGACGCTGCGCGGCATCCCGGTCTTCGGCGCGACCGCGATGGTGCGCGTAGCCGGCGGCGCCATCACCCATTTCCGCAACGGCTTCTCGCGTTCGCTCTCCAAGGTCTCGCTCAAGGATAAAATCGGAGCCGACGGCGCCCGCAAGGCCGTCATCGAGGCCGACAAGGCTCCTGTCCTCGGCGAACCGGAAAAGGTCATATTCGACCCGGCTCTCCTCCATTTGGCGGGCGCCCCCGCGCTTGCCTGGCGAGTCGAGACCGGTTCGGGGTCCATGCCGTCTAACCAGCATCTGGTGGATGCCGCGACGGGGAAAATCGTGTTCACGTCGCCGCTGCACACGTCGTAGTTTCAGACAAGGAAAGGAACAGTCCAATGAACATACTCGAATACCTAACACCTGGTGGCCGTAGGCGCGCCCAGCGCCGCGAGCGGCGCCACGCTTTCCGCGACGCGGAGAACGCGATCGATACCGTGAAGGAGCGCCAGAAGGAGCTCGAAAAGGAGTCGAAGAAGCAGTGGGAGACGGCCCGCGAGGCGATGAAGAACGGCGAGAAGGCCGCCGCGCAGCGAGCTCTCGTCTCATACCGTGCGTCTCAAACGCTCATACTCAAGCTCGAACAGAAGCGCTGGCTCTTCGAGCAGTATTACACCAAGATGCAGGTCGCCGGCTCGGACGCCCAGTTCGCCGACGCCCTTGGCGCGCTGAACAAGGTCGTCGATATTGATCCCGAAAAGGTCATGGACGTCTTCGACACGGCGGGAGACCTTCTCGGCGAGCAGGCCGACAGCGACCGCTTCTGGGAGAAGATGTACAACAAGGAGACGGAGGGCGCGACGACTGCGGCCGAAGACCGCATCCCGTCGATGGAGGATCTTGGCGCCCAGCTGGAGCAGGAGGTGGCCGCCGAACTTGGAACCGCGCCGACACCCGTCGCAGCGGCCACCGAGCTAGATTCCCGCATCGCCGCCGGTCAGGAGCGCGTCCGCTCCTTGCTGGAGGGGAAGTAGCCCATAGTTGTTTGTTTTTAGTCTTCGGTAGTTAGTTAAGGAGTGGCAAAATGGCTGAAATGACAGACAATGAAGTCGAGGCCCGTCTTGGCAAATACAGGATGGGGAAAAGGGCGCGGCGCATCGTCGCAATAGGCGGCGCCGTCCTGGCGGCACTGCTGGTGATTGCCGGCATCGTGTGCGGCATGGAGCGCGCCGAACGGAGGCGCGTGGCCGCGCTTGAGCAAAAGCCCCTTCGCGAATGGACGGCCCAGGAGCAGGAGAGATATGGGGAACTCTATCAAAGGCGACTGAAGAGCGAGCCTATCGACTTCCGCGGCATCTTCAAGACGGGCGTTTACAGCCCCATTGGCGGCACCACTGTCAAAGGGGTGTGGATAAAGAAGGCGATAATCCTTCTGCTTTTCCTCTCGTCGCTGTCCATACTGCTTCTCGCTCTCGGAATACGCATGCCGTGGATTACGTATTTGGCATACCTCTGTTCGTCAGGGCTGGGGCTCTTCGTCCTCTACATACTCGTTCTGCATTTCTGGCGGATGCTGGTGCAGTAGCGCGAACGCTGCGGAGCGGATTCGGATGGGATTCTACGGCGACAGAAAAGTCGAGCACGAGACGGAGTGCGAGGCGGCGATAAGGGCCGGCGACTCGGGTAAGGCCGCGTTCCACGCCGCCAAGGCCGCTGAGTTTTGCTACGCGCTCGCGCAGGAGACCTCCGGTCCTGTTTCGGCTAGCTACGTCTCGATGGCCGAGGGCTGGCTTGAAATCGCCGAGAAACTCAAGACCGCGAAACTTCCGAAAAGTGTGGCGAGCAGCGATGGTAGGGCGAACTCTCCGGGCGAGCAGCGATTGGGTGGGGCAACGTCCCCGTTGCCCGCAGGTGGGGCGAGCTCTCCGAGCGAGCCGCCCTCTCCGGGCGAGCCGTCCGACTCCGAGTTCCTGATCTCCGCCGACACTGGCGTCTCCTTCGACGACATCGACGGCATGGCGGAGGCCAAGGCCGCAATCCGTGACATGGTGGTCAACCCCATGCTCCAGCCGGAGAAGGCGAAGGCGCTCAACATCAAGCCTGGAGGCGGCGTCCTGCTCTACGGCCCTCCGGGCAACGGCAAGACGATGTTCGGCAAGGCCATCGCCCACGAGATAAAGGCCCCCTTCTTCTTCGCCTCCGGCGCGCAGTTGCGCTCGAAGTGGCACGGCGAAAGCGAGCAGAAGCTCTCGCGCCTCATCCACGAGGCCCAGTCTCGGCCCGTGGCCGTCCTCTTCCTCGACGAGATAGACGGCCTCCTCCCGCGCCGCACGGAGAACTCCTCCGCCGTGGACAACCGTCTCGTCACGCAGTTCCTCGCGGACGTTGGCGGCTTCAAGGACAGCCCGAACACGCTGCTCATCCTCGGTGCCACGAATAAGCCATGGGAGATTGACGATGCAGTCTTCCGCACGGGCCGTTTCGACGAGAAGATATACATCGGCGTTCCCGATGCTGAGGCACGGCTTGGGATGCTCCGCCGCGCCTTCAAGGGCGTCGCGCTCGAGGAGGGTCTGAGCCTTGAAGACTGGGCAGAAAAGCTTGAGATGTATTCTGGAAGCGACGTTGTGGGACTGGCGCGCAAGGCATGCCAGATCGCCTTCCGCCGCAGCATCGACGACAACACCGAACCGCTCGTAATGACGGATGACTTCGAAAAGGCGCGCGGCACGATACCGTCATCCATCACACCTGCCATGCTCAAACAATTTGAGGAATTCAACAGGAAACGCTTCTCCTAGCCACCGCATTATCATTCGAGATGAACTACTACACGCGCATAAACCGCTCCGTTTCCGGGCCGTTCACAGAGGAAGAACTGCTGTTGCAAATTCGCTCCAGGACAGTTTCGATGCTCGACGAGGTATCTACAGACGGCATCAACTGGCGCCGCCTCGGAATGCTGCCGATTTACAGGGGGGCCAATGCAGTAGCCACTGTCAAGGCCAGGGGGACGGGAGCCAGCGGCAATGCAACATCTCCTGGCGGAGCGAATCCACCCCCCAACGCTACGTCGCCGCAAAAGGGGAAAGGCGATTCTGGCAGCCGCCTCATCCGCCGCTTGCTGGAATGGCTTGCCGGCATGGTCATCATTGCGGTTGTCATAAAGGTGGGGGAGTTGCTGGGAATAAATCCCATGACTTGGCTGTTTGCGGCCAGGGGCGGGTTGCCAATCCCAATCGTAATGGCAAGTCCAAAGGATATGACCTGCACGTCAGAAGCCGGCATCAACCCTGCATACGAAGATTTTGTGCGCAGAGAATCCGACGAGCCCGACGCTCGTTCGCTAGTGGGGCGCTCGGCGGTTGAGGACGGAAACTTCGGATATGTTCCGGAATTGCGCGACCTGTCGTATCTTTCGTCGCTTGAATCGGCCTCAAGGAAATCCCTGGCTGCGGGAACCCCGCCGCAGGCGAGGCTTCGCAAATTTGACCTCCGGGCTGAAAAAAGAGTCACCTCCGCCAGGGACCAGGGGATGTATGGGACGTGCTGGGCACAGGCGGCCATTGGTTCCGTCGAATCTTCATGGAAACAGAAGACCGGGAGGGACGTCGATTTGTCCGAGAACAACCTTGTGAACGGGCACGGGTGGCACAGAACCGGCTGGTTCGGCAATACGGCGGATACCGCAGAAAGCTATTTCCTGAGCTGGCGTGGCGCATATCTTGAAAACGATGACCCATACGCCCATCCGTCAGCCGTGGCTTCGGGGAAGCCGGCCATGCACCTGCAGGAGGTGCGCTGGATTCCGGGAATGCGGGACGCATCCGACACGGCCAGGATCAAGTCCGCCATAGTCTCCTGGGGCGGACTTTGGACGGCATACTGCTGCGGCGACCAAAAACTGAGCAAGCACAACGGATTCTACTACAACGGCACGAACGATCCGAACCACGCCGTCCTGGTTGTGGGCTGGGACGATGATTTCTCCAAGGAAAAGTTTTTGGTTCAGCCCCCTGGCAACGGGGCATGGCTGGTGAAAAACAGCTGGGGGGAAGACTATGGTGACAAGGGGTTTTTCTATGTCTCCTACTTTGACCGCTGGTTCGCAAAGGACAAAGTCGGCCCGCTCTATGCTTTCTGCGGCGTCGAGTCCGCCGACAACTATTCCCGCATTTACCAGCACGATCCATTCGGATTCGTCGAGCCGTTTAAATGGAGCAGTGGCAAGAAGTTCCCGGATTTCGGCGCGAATGTGTTCGTCGCCGCAGCCGACGAGACGATCGCCGCAGTCGGTCTATATGCGCTGGGGCCAAACACGTCGTATCAGATTTCAGTTTGGAAGGGACTGGAGGCGGTGCAGGTCACATGGAGGAACGATCCTGCGGGGAGCTGGAATCCGGCCTCCGGCGTCAGAGCCATCGAGTCGCAAAGCGGAACTTTCGACACGGCTGGGTTTTTCACAGTCCCGCTGGCGAAACCAGTTCCAGTCTCGAAAGGTGAGCCTTTTTCCGTCATAGTCAAACTTGAAACTCCCGGCAAGGCTTCTCCGCTTGCCTCAGAGTTGCGTGAAAAAAGGGTGCGTAAAGACGGAATGGTAGTTGAAGTCCCGTCACCATCCGTGGAGTCGCTTCCTGGCGAAAGTTTCTTCAGTTTCGACGGTAGGCAATGGTGCGACGTCTGTCTGCTGAAAGAGTTCGATGCCTACCAGCCCAATCTCTGCATAAAGGCGTATGCGCGGAGGGCGGAAAGCGCGCGGAATGCTTCAGATCGACGCCAAGAACTTGATGCCGGCGGCGTTTCGCCCTCCGCCGACGTCTCTGGCGGCAGCACTATGGCTTCGGCGTTTCTTTCGCCGTCTGAACGCGACATTGTCTCCGTGTTCGCGCAGGTCAGGGACTCGCCCGCCGTGGCAGGAAACTCCAAATACCAGCACGTCGCCGCCGGAATCGACTGCCATGTCGTAGCAGACGACTCGCTAAACGCATACGCGCACTGGAAGCGGTTGGAGTCTGGTGCCCGCATCCGCGAGATATGCTACCACGCAGGCCATGCGCGCTTCGACAGGGTTGTCGGTGCAATAGCTTGCAAGACAGTCGCCGCGGACGGCGGCGGCGAAGAACAGGCGAAGGCCATGCTGGCCTTGGTGGTGGGAATACCGAAGGCGCTGCGTGAGAGCCGCTACCGCATAGACGCGGAGACGGCGGAGAGCCTTCTCGCGGTTGCCGGGGTCGGGGAAGAGGACTTCTCCCGTCCCGGCTTCGCCGAAAACGCCCGGAAAGTCGCCGACGGCATCGCGCTTTCCACGCTTTCGCACGAAATGGGGCACCATCTTCTGGGCCATTTGGATGGTGATTCCAACCTCGCCGCCAATATGGTGTTCGGTCGCGCCGAGGAGGAGCAGGCCGATCTTTTCGCGACGCAGGTCATGGCCGCCGCAGGGACGGAGGATGGCCGCCGGCAGATATTCATGGGGCGGTTCTTCTGGAGTCTCATTGTCGCTTCAACGGAACAGGACGGCTCGGACGAAGACCGGACACACCCGGCGACGCGGCGCCGTCTGCGCAACCTCATTGAATCAGACCCGGCGACGGCGCGTGAACTTGGCGTAAGCGTTGAAATGGTCGATAAGATAATTGACATCGTCGCCGGCATACTCGATGGGAAGAACAACTAGCAAAAGGAGAATGCAGCATGGGTAAACTGGATGAAATCGAAGCGCGAATCGCCGCCAGGCTTGCGGAGATTGACCGGAAGCTAGGAACAGGCAACGAAATCGTAGTCAACGGCCAGCTGCGGGACGCGGCTTTGCCGGCAATGGCGCGGGGCTTTGCCGCAAGGCAGGCATTCCGCGCCGAAGGTCGGCGCTACGGGCTTTACGTTGGCATCAACAACTACGCGCTCCCATACAACCCTCTCCCTGGATGCGTCGCCGACGCGCGGAACATGGCTGCCGTCTGCCGCGACCTAGGCGGATGGGAGCCCGGCGACCAGACTATTCTTACGGATTCCGCGGCCACGGTCGCCGCCATACAGGGCGCATTGCGGGGACTGGCCGCGAAGGCTCGCCCCGGAGACGTCGTCCTCTACTTCCAGTCCAGCCACGGCGGCCCCAACGGCCCGGAACCCGCCTCAAACGACACATGCCTCTGCTGCCACGACGGCACTTATTCCGAAGCCGACATCTGGGAAGACCTTTCGCAGTTCCAAAGCGGCGTAAAGCTGGTCCTCGTGATTGACGCCTGCTATTCAGGCGGGCTTTTCAAGCGGGGCGCCGCGGCATCGACAGTGTCGTTGCTGGAGCGGGTGGTGTCACGCTTCCGTGCCGCGTCGCCCGTTGGCCGCGTCTCCGCCGACGACATTGGCTGGATTACTGCCGCCGACAATGGCCAGACCTCCTTGGACCATCCAAGCTGCAACGGCGGGATGTTCACCACCTTCACGCTTGTCAACAACGGCTGGCGCGGAGGCATGGCCGATGGCTTCGTCGATGCGCTGCTGTCGCAGGGGCGCGCCTCCATCGGCTCGTTGCTGACCGCGAACACTTCCGCGCGCAAGGTCGTCCCGTCGCGCCACAACGGCTACGTCACATTCCTGGATCTAGCGGCGTTCGCGATTGTCACATGGGCAGACTGGAAAACTTCCTCGGACAATGAGAGCCACATTCCGCAATGCAGCAACGAGGAACTTCTCCATTCCATCGTCGCCGGCCGCGTCGGCGCGGCCACCGACAGCGCCGTGCCGGATGGCGCGCCGGCTGCGGCGAGACGCGGATCTCCCTATGAATACTATTGCAGAAAGTGCGGCCACACATGGTGGGACGACAGCCACAGTGTCTGGTGCTGCCCGAAATGCGGCGGAGAGGCCGTCCACAGATGAATATGTTATGGAACAATTCCTTTAATATCCTGAAACAAGGAGTTGCAACAATGGACTGCTCATTTGTTTCGTTCGTGCGCAAAATCAAGGCGCCTGTGCTGGCGACGGCGTCCGCCCTGCTATTCTGCGCCTGTGCATCCATACCGAAGGTGCAACCTCTGGAGCGTGAACTGGAGGCCAAGTGCTTCGCCCCGCCGCCCGCCGGATGGAGCGGGCTATGCGTATATGTTGTAAGGGACGATTATAGTGCGGCGCTCAACAAAACTCGAACAAACAAATCACCTGTGGACGTATTCGTTGACGGTCAATATGCCGGAACTGTCAGTTATGGATTGTTTCTTCTCCGGAACCTACGTCCGGGATCCCATACCTTGCGAACTCGGGCAGGCTGGAGTCTCCGTGACATAGAGATGGAATTCGATGCGGAAGAAGGGAAAACGCATTTTTACCAAATTGACATTGACATAGCAATGATGTATATCGGTTTTTCGCAGATAGTCAATGGGCAATGGACGCTTCGTCCTATGGAGTTCGAAGCAGCATGGAATTGCATTGCACCATTCCGTCTGGCAGCTGACGGAGACTCTCGTTCGCGAGACTTGAAAACCGCAGATTACGGAGAAATGAAAGGATCTGTCCCTGCCGCATTGGACGGACTGACGGCTGGACAATAGCGAAATAGTCCGAATCTCACCCCAATGAATCATTTTCCTGACGACATGAAGAACACTCGATTGATTTTCGGAACATCCGCTATTATCACGGCTATGCAGCTGTTTTCGGTAGGATGCCTGACGCTTACCCGCAGCAAAGACATTGACGTCCCCATCGACAGCGTTCCGCAAGGTGCCAATGTTTTCCAAGATGGTGAGTTGAAGGGAACTACTCCCCTGACATTGCGTGTAAGCAGGCGTCGGGACACTAACGTGACTGTCCGGAAAGATGGATTCAAACCCATTAGTTTTCCCCTTCGGACAACGGCAGCAGGCGTGGATACGAAACGGGACGCATTTTTAATGACATTAGACATATGTCTTTTGGGATTCCTTGTGGACATGGCTTCTGACAGTATTTGGGGTGTCGTTCCCTCAAGTGTGAATCTCGTCCTTCTGCCTGCATCCGACGGCAACATCAAGTCGCAAAACCAGTTTCCACCCGCTGACGCCGCAATGGTCGAACCTGCGTCCAGTCCGCTTTCCGCCACCGCTTTTGCCTCCGAGTCCGGCACGAAGGAAGGCGCAGGTTCCTTGGGAAAGCTGGACTATATGCACCGCAAGGGGTTCCTCTCCGACGAGGAATACGAGCAGTTGAAGAATAATCGGGTGAAAGAATGAAGTTTTTAACAAAAACGCCCATTTCCCACGCAGTGGCGCTAGCGATGCTTGTCGCCTCCGGTTGCGCGTCGCTGACAAGCGGAGCGCGGCAGCAATTCAAGATAGATAGTGAACCCAGCGGCGCTACAATCTCCTTCAATGGGAGGGTGATTGGTATGACGCCGTTCGAGGGAACCGTCCCAAGGGCTGAGAACGCGAGAATACTTCTTGAAAAGGAGGGCTACGAAACGGCGGTCGTCGAGAGGCATGCGAAAATGAATCCGGCTGTGGCCGGCAATCTGGTGTCGTGGTTCATCCCTGGCGTCATCGTCGACATTTCGACTGGCGCATTCTACAAGTTCAGGAATCCAGTCGTGAACGAGGCGCTGCGGAAAAAGCAGTCGCCGCAGCCCGTCTCCAATACTGGCACTGCACTCCCACCTGCGCAACCACAGCCGGAAAAGATTGAGGAGAAGCCGCAACCGCCGGCACCAACTCCTCCGCCGCAGTCACAACCGCAGCCATGGCCGTCTCCAGTTCAGGAGGACGAAGAGGAGGGGCCGGAAATGTGGAAGCGGCTACGTGCGCGGGGGCTGATTGACGACAGGGAGGTCCGGCAGATGGAAAGCGCGCGGGAACCCGGACAATAGCAGGCCACGACACGAAACTCAGAGGCAATGGCATCGACAGACGACAAATTCACGCCGCTCGGCGATTACACCCAGGGGTCTGCGCCAACGATGGCACCGGACAGGCAATTCCGGGGCGCGGGGGCGATGCCGACCTTGGGCGATGCCCGACCGTTCGACGAACAGCCAACAATCATCGCCCCCGGGCCTGTCCCGCATCCAGACCGCCCCGCACCATCGTCGCCCATTGGCCGCATCGACCAATACGAGCTAATTCGCAAGCTTGGCGGTGGCGGGTTCGGCGTCGTCTATCTCGCCCGCGACACTTACGGCATCGAATATGCGCTGAAGACGCTTCACCCGATGCTGAAATCGGATGCGGAGGAGATGGAGCGCCTACGCGAGAAATTCGCGCTTGTGGCGAGGCTTTCGCACCCGAATATCGCCCTGTCTCTGGTGCTGCATCCCGCGCAGAAAATCGACATTTTCGACGATACTGCCCGGCGCGAGTTGCGTCTCTCCCCTGGTGACAGCGTGATGGTGATGCGCTACGCGCCGGGCGTGACGCTCTCCAGGTGGCGGCGGCAGTTCAGGGATGGCATAGTGCCGCTGGAAACTGCACTTGAAATAGGCCGTCAAGTGGCCGCAGCCCTCGACTACGCGCATGGCGAGAAGATCGTCCACCGCGACATCAAGCCCGCCAACGTCATGGTCGAGACGATAGGCGTTTCAACCACTGAAAAGACGGAAAACACGGAAGTCGGGGCTACTGGTTCCGTTCATTCAGTGCCTTCCGTGGTTCCAAAACTTCGCGTCCGAATTCTGGACTTTGGCCTGGCTGCCGAGATACGCTCCTCTATGTCGCGCATCTCGACGGAGACTGGCGACACGAGCGGAACGCGGCCCTACATGGCGCCGGAGCAGTGGCAGGGTAAAAAGCAGGACGGCCGCACTGACCAATACGCATTGGCTTGCGTTCTCTACGAGTTGCTCTCCGGCGAACCGCCATTTGCGGGAGTTTTCGAGACCGGCGATCCTGTGGCAATGCGCATGGCGGTCGAACATGACGTGCCGGAATATATTGAAAACATCCCGCCCGCCGTAAACACGGCACTGCTAAAGGCCCTCTCCAAGAGGCGCGAAGACCGCTTCGGGACTTGCGGCGAGTTCATTGGGGCACTAGGTAGGGCGAACCATCCCGATGAGATGCATATTGGCCTGAGCATCCCGCAATCGCTGTCGGGAATACTTGCGTCGCTCCAGTCGGTCCGGTTGCCGCGCGGCAAGGGCTGGCTCGCCGCCATCGCCGCCCTCCTCATCGCTGTTCTGCCCTGGTTCGCTTTCCGCAGCTGCGGCGGCAAGCTGCCGACTGTCGCCAACATCACAGAGGCCGATATTCTGAATGTCATCCCCAACAATCCCGACGCAGCGGTGAAGGAACTCCAGGATTCCATCGCGGCGCTCAAGAGAATTGGAAGGGAAAACCAGAGTTGGAGATTTCGGTGCGAACAGGAAATCGTCGTTCTTGAAACACGCATAACCGAGAGGTGCCGCGATAAGATTTCAGCAATTGCCTCAGATGCGGGGAAGTCAATACAATCCCTTTCGGAATTCGCCAGATGGGACGCGCGGGAAAAACTTGTCTGGCAAAAGGACTCGCAAAAGACTCCGAACAAGTTTACCGAGAACTTCGAGGCGGCCAAAAACGCGCAGTCGCGGATAGAGCGCGCGGCGAATACGCCCGAAGACCTGGAGGCGGCGTATGCAGCCTGGTCTGAACTCCGACGGGCAGCCGACTGGATCAAGTCCAATGCGAGGGAGCGGGAAAGCCTTGCCAAATCCGAAGCCGCATTCAATCAGGCGCTGCGGAAGCTCGAAGAAATGACTGTCAAGGCGGACATGCCCTCCGACGAACTGGCGAAGGCGAAGGCGAAGATGGAGGCATCGAAGGCGTTGCGCGACAAGGGCGACTTCGGCAAGGCCGCTGTGGCGTGCGCGGAGGCCGTTGGGCTTTTGGGCGATGCGGGTAGAAAGGCGCAGGAGAATAAGGAGCGGCGCTCTTACGGCGAACGCATCGCCCAGCTTCTAAAAGAAGCCGAATCCGTCGAAAAGGACGCAAGCGCATACGCCTGGCGCGACAACGGCTATGCGGCGCGGCGCGAAACCATCGGGAAGGCGAAAGACGCCATCGCGAAAAGCGGCCGGGACAAGACAGCGGTCGCCAGCGCCGGGAAAAGGCTTGAAGAGGCGAAAGCCGCGCTCCAGTGGATGAAGGACAACAGCGACGCACGCCGCGAAGCCGAAAATGCGGCAAACGCCGTCGCGGCGCTGATGACGGCGATTGACGAATCGGCTGCTGCGCAGTTCGCGGCCAAGGCCGTGCAGAAGGCGGCAAGTGTCAGGGACGAAGCCGGGAGACTCGTCGATTCCGGCGAATATTCTAAAGCTGTCTCAAAATATCGCGATTCGTTAAAGCTCTACAAAGGCGCAATGGCCGATGCCTGGATGGAACGGGCGAAGAGGCTGTTCCGCGAACGCCGAAGGGCGGATTGCGCGGCAGCTGCCGCAAAGGCACTCGAATTCAGACCGGGCGACAAGGAGGCGCAAGGCTTTCTGGACAATCTGGCGGCCGACAGGGCGAAATTCCGCCGCGAACTTGACGAGGCCGAGGCGCGGATTCAGGCACTCCGCAAGCAGATTATTGACATGGGCGCCGATTTTCTGCCGGAGACGGAATTCGGGGTGGCCAGTGGCGCGTACAATTCGGTTGACGCCCTATGGAACGCCGAGCGCTATGAAGAGGCTGTTGCAAAGGCAGGGGAGGCGGAAAGACTCTATGGGGTCGCGCTTGACGCGGCGGAATTGGCGCGGCTTCGCGCACGAGCATCCGACGCACTTGGCGCCATGGTCGCGCCATTCGCCAAATACGCGGATCCCGCGTATGCGGCGCACTTCAGGGCTTTCGCCGCCGCGACTAACGACGTCCTCCACGCCAAGTCGCTTGACTCAGCCCGCGAGGCCGACAAGAGGGCAACCGAGGCCAAGGACTGGATTTTGGGCAACGCCAAGGTCCGGGGCGAGGCCTCCGACGCGCAGGAAAAGGCGGAAAACCTGTTTGGTCTCATGCAGTCCGCTGACACAGACGCTCGCAGTCGCAACCCGGAAGTCGCCAGGGCAGGAGACGCCGCCAGGGACGAGGGCGCGCGGCATCTTGCAAAAGGCGACTACACCGGCGCAACCGAGAGGTTCGGCGAGGCATACAGGCTATATGGCGAGGCCATTGGCGAAATGCGGAAGGACAAGGCAAAGTCCTTCCTTGCGTTGGCCATCGGGGATTTTTTGGCAGGACGCTGGGAGAACTGCGCGCGGAATATCGCGGAATGCCTGAAGTGGGATACTGAAAACAGGGAGGCGCTTGTGATCAAGAGGAATGTCACGCGCATTCTGTCCCCCAAAAACGGCGACCACCACTCGATTATGCTGGCTGACCGGCGCGACCTGTCCGGCGGGAACGAGATCCCGCTGACGTTCGTGTTCCAAGGGAACCGCTGGATTATGGAGACACCTGTGTCAAGGGGGCAGTGGCTCGCGATCGACGACCCATACCACGCATTCATACCAAAGCAGGACGATGACGCCAAGCCAGCCAACAACATCAACTTGGAAGACGCAAGGCGATGGATAGACGCGCTTCGAAAGCGTCCCGAATGCGCGGGCTGGACATTTTCCGCCGAGTTCAGCGAAGGCTCGGAGTTTTCCACGAAGGCACTCAACCGGCGCGGCGTCAACTCGCGCTTCAGATTAACGGCAAAACCAATCAAATGAAAACAACATGCAAATTCCTGCTTGCGGCCGCGTCGGCCGCGGCAATGGCGACATGCCCGGACAAGGCCGCAGCGGGAGGCTGGTTGCCAATGCGCATCGCGGTCTCGGACTCCTACAGCTCCGAGACTAGGTATCTCGACGAAGCTTCCGACATATACGGTTTCCGTTTGGGATTCATCACCTCAGTCAACCACGACGTTTACGGATTGTCGCTGACGCTTCTGTGCGACGGCGGGATGTTCAATGGCGACAGCGCAAGGAGCTTTTCCGACAACGACTTCGGCGGGTTCAAGATCGGCGGCCTCTCGACAGATGCGGCGGGCTCCGGGTTCGGGCTCCAGATCGCCGGATTCTTCAATTCGACGGGAATACGCATGACGGGCTTCCAGCTTGCCGGCATCGGAAACGAGGCTGGCGTGATGACGGGCTTCCAGGTCGCCGGCATCTACAACAAGGCCGGCATATCTTTGGACGGATTCCAGATCGGCGGCCTTGTCGGCATCATCGGCACCGCAGCGCCGGACGACTTTGAGCCAAAGTCCTGCGGAGTCCAGATAGCCGGGCTGGCGGCGGTGTCGAACGGACTCTTCGAGGGGTTGCAGATTTCCTGCGTAAACTGGGCGGACGAGTTCAGCGGCATCCAGATTGGCGCGATAAACTACGCCAGGGAACTCCGCGGCATCCAGATCGGCGTCCTGAACTTCTCCGGTAGCATCGCCAACAAGAACTTCCGGGGCTTCCCCATAATCAACGCATCGCTCTAGCGGACAGACAACCTCCCGTCTGCCGGCGTCGGCGGCGGTTCAACGCAAACAAACATGGAGACCCCACCATGCGAAAAAAAGGGGGCAAACCAAACATGAACAAAAAAACACTAATCGCGGTAGCGGCGATGGCCGCCGCCGTGCTGCCCGCCTGGGCGGACGAAGCCGAAGGCGTCCAGCCTCCAGCAGAGGAAAAGGCCGACACAAGCCTGCTCGAACTCTCCGTCCGGGTAGGTTTGATCGGAGAACGGAAGTCAATGTTCAAAAACGGCGGGTCGCTGCAACTCGAAGCCCGTGCAGCCCTAGGCGAAACGCCGTTAGACATCGTCCTCCGCGGCTACTACGGCAAGTGCAAGGTAGATAAAGACGCAGACGAAACTGTCCTCGGAGGGTCTGCTGTTCGGTACAACGGATACGACATCTACGACATAGTGAATGTAGAAGACGGCGACAACACGCTTATGGGCGGCAGTGCGCAACTCCAGTTCAACTTCGCCCGAGGCGAGAAGGTCAACCCCTACATCGCCGCCGGCGCCGCATACGAGAAGAGCAAATACGACCTGGACATCGCGGAATACATTCTTGGCTATCGCGGCGGAAATTACGTTGGTGGATGGCAGGAAGGCACAGGCAACATCAAGAGCGACGCCGACGGCACGGCGTTCGTCGGGCGCATTGGCGTCGAGTTCGACCTTTCACCCTTCTGCCTAGTCCTGGAAGGCTCGTATTTGAGCAAGTTCAGCGATGATTACTGGGATGAGAGCCAGTTTGAGATCTCCGGCCGCGCCGGATTCCAGTGGACAAGGTCATGCCGCATCGACGTTGGCATTGACTACTACACCGAGTGGGAGCAGGCCTTCGCCGGCGTAGGCCTCACGCTCTGCCTGTAGAAGTTTTTTGAAGCACGCATGCGCGGCGCCGGGATCGCGCCGCGCATGATCTAATTGAATGCAAGGGCGTTATGGACATTGGCGACAATTCTCTTGGCAGCGCAGCAACCATGGCCGAAGGCAACGCCGCAGTCCAGTTTATGCCTTATGACGAGCCGTCGCTCGGCTCCGCGCCAACGCTACCTGGCGGCGCAGGGCGGCGGCCCAATCGCCCCGCGCCCGGAGACGACCTTCTTGGACGCTACACGATCCTCGAAGAACTGGGCCATGGCGGCATGGGAGTGGTTTACAAGTGCCTCGACCGCGAAGGCGGCATCGAGGTCGCCATCAAGTGCCTTCCACCCGAAGTGACGCGGATCCGGGACGAACTGGAGGAGATTCGGGAAAACTACCAGATAGTCGCCCGCCTTCACCACTCGTCGATTTCCGGTCTGCGCTACTTGGAGCGCGATTCGGCGAGCGGCGACTACTACGTGGTGATGGACCTCGCGGAAGGCGAGGATCTTTCGCGCATCCTACGCCGCCGGCGCGGGAGGCCAATGCCGCTCCATGAGGCTTTGGACATCCTGCGCCCCGTTGCCGCAGCGCTTGACTACGCGCATGGGGAAGGCGTCCTGCACCGCGACGTTAAGCCGGCGAACGTGAAAGTTGAGGCGCTAGGTTGGGAATCTCGCGCAGAGACGCAGAGACGCAGAGACGCAGAGAAGGTGGGGCGAGCTCTCCGAGCGAGCCGCGCAAAAAGGGCGGTAGAGGCTGGCTTGTAGCGGCACTGCTGGCGCTCGTCGTTGGCGGAGGCATTTGGTTTGCCGTGGGAAATAATGGCGAGCCGCAACTGGGAGGGGCAACGTCCACGTTGCCCGCTCCGCCGGCTGTCGAAGCGCCCACCGCCTCGCCCACCACCCCGGCCAGCCCGGAAGTCCCGCCACACCAGGCGGGGCCGTCTGCCGCACCTGTGGCAGCGGTTCCGCAGAACAAGCCAGAGCCGGCGCCAGTCGCATCTGTTCCTGTCCTCCCCGCCGCACCGGCGGATGATGCCCCGCTTGGCGATTGGGAGGATTACCTCCTATCGCTCAAGGAGCGGCGCCAGTCGCTTTTGGACGAGGGCTATCCTGAAAACGGCGAACAGGTCAAGGCAGTCGCCGCGGCGATTGCAGTCGCGGACGAACGCATCGCCGCTATGACGGCGAGCATTGAGGAAATCGAGCGCAATGCCCGCGTCGCCAAGGCGCACAAGGACGCCGAACGCGCCTCCAACCGCTCCCGCATCGCCGAGATCAAACGAAATGTCGGGCGCAAGGTCGCCTCCGCCGCGAAATACGCTGGCGTCGATGACAAGCTTTTCGTGGGACGGCGTAAGACCATTGCCGACTCCACGAACCAGCTGGAGAGGATTTCCGACCCCGACGAAATCGAAACCGTGAAGAGACTCCGCATCGATATCGACGACGCCGTGGACTGGATTCTCCGCAACGGCCCCGCGCGGGAGGGGATCGTCTCGCAGGAGGAGGAACTCAAGGCACTGGGGCCAGAGTTGGAGCGCGTTGGCGCGGCCAGGCTGGCGGCGCAGTCATTCAACGCCGCGAGGCGCCAGGAGCGCGAAAGCGCCAGTTTGCGGGACAAGGCCGACTACGAAGGCGCCGCCGGGGGCTATCGGCAGGCGAAGGCCCTCTACGAAAAGGCCATCGCGGAGGCGAAAACGGCACAGGCTGAAGCGTGCGTGGTGCGCGCGGAGTGCCTGAAAACATCTGGCCTTTGGGAGGATTGCCTCAAGGCCGCCGACGAGGCGCTTGAATGGGATGCCGGCAACGCGAAGGCGCAGACGCTGAAACAGGAGGCGCAGAATGCCATCGACGCCGAGCGCAAGGCGAAGGAAGAGGCCGAGCGAAAGAAACGCGAGGCCGAGGAGGCGGCGAGGCGGGATCTGGAGGCAAAGGCCGCAGCCGAGAAGGCGGAACGCGAACGGCAGGAGCGTGAGCGCCAGGAGTCCGAGCGCAGGAAGCGCGAGACTGAAGAGGCTGCGCGGACACCAAGGGCGGGAGACCTCAAGGCCGTTGCTGTAGGCTCGCAGACGATCCGCCTTCACTGGTGCCCCGCCGGGTCGTTCATGATGGGTAGCCCGTCAACCGAGAAGGACTGCGGCAGCGACGAAACGCCACAGCATCTCGTGACTCTGACGCAAGGCTTCTGGATGGGCGAAACTGAGGTGACGCAAGGGTTGTGGGAGGAGGTCTTGGGGAACAATCCAGCCAATTTTAAGTCCGGCGACGACTACCCCGTGGAGCGCGTCTCATGGGAGGACTGCCAGGAGTTCATGAAGAAATTGAACGCCCGTTTTCCGCAATCCGGCCTCCGTTGGGCGTTGCCGACCGAGGCGCAATGGGAATACGCCTGCCGAGCTGGGACAACAGGCTCCTACAGCGGTTCGGGGCGTCTCGATGACATTGGGTGGTATGATGGAAATAGCGGGAGCAAGACTCATCCGGTGAAGCAGAAGCCGCCGAACGCCTGGGGACTTTTACTTCTTTGCACTTGAGAAAGGGTGCGCGAGAGATTCGTGCGTGAGCCTTTTCCTTTGGATTCTTGCCGAACGCGGCGGCGGCAGCTTTCCCATTCTCGCCGATAAGATTTCCGCACCATAAGTGTGTTTGCGTAGCAGTTCGCTCCACCTATTTGGATATGCCAAAATCAAGTTTACTCGATTTTGGTAGGTACCAAAACCGAACTGCCTCGATTTTGGTATTGACAAGCGCGCCCATTTCCGCAACCAATGGAACCGCACCCGGCTGGAAAGGCTATTCCGTGAGGACATTCGCGATTTTAGCAGGGTGCAGGACATTATCGGCATCCGCTCGCTGGCGTCTCTTGTCGCGTCGCGGGTTTGCGGGGGTGTGAACTACGCCGCAATGGCATCGGATCTTTCCGTGGCTCCGGACACGGCGAAGTCCTGGCTTGGAATACTCGAATCGGTCTATTACTCCTATTCCATCACCCCGTGGTTCAGGAATGTCGCCAATTCCATCAGGAAACAGCCAAAGGTCTATTTGTGGGACTGGAGCGCTTTGCCAGATGGCGGCGCGAAGAATGAGAACTTCATCGCCTCGCAGTTGCTGAAGGCGGTTCACTGGTGGACTGACACCGGACTTGGCGATTTTTCATTGCACTATTTGCGCGACAAGACTGGCCGGGAGGTCGATTTCGTTATTGCGCGGGATGGTGTTCCATTCATGCTTGTCGAATGCAAGTCGTCGATGAAGGAAGCGTTGAGCCGGACACTGGAGGAGGTGCAGCGGCAGATGGCGGTCAAATACGCCTTCCAAGTTGGAATGGACGGCGAGTCATCTGACCTCAACCCCTTTGACTACGAGGGGATGGCCATAAAAGTTTCCGCATTGGATCTCCTGAAAATGCTGATCTAATCGATGGCTTGCCTCCTACCGCTCCTGCCAAGAATCTGATAGAATAAAAACCGCATGGACTACGACGAACAATCGCTGAACTCAGTGCCGACAGCCGCCGATGGGACGAGGTGGTCGTTGGCATTGAGTTAAGCGATTGTTCGTCGTAGTTCATGTGGCTATTGTTCTAGCAGAAAGAGAACAAGGATGTGGAAAGAGAAAAGACTCCACGGCTTGCGGCAGCACCTATAGGGCACCGCTGATGAACTCGACATAATTGTCGCGTGAAACGCATCGCCATTTCGCTTCTGGATAGGAGTCGGCAAATATCTTCGGGCATTTGGCCTTGGCCGCCTTGACGGGATTCCATTTGAACTCGTAGGCGGCAAGCCCTTGGTCGGATGATTCCTCAAGGTAGTCTATCTCGTTGGCGCCGTTCCCCTTTGTCCGCCAGAAGAACGACTGGACATCACGCTCGGCCAGTTGGTTGCGCTTGATGCGTTCAGCAATAAGATAGTTCTCGAAAAGATGCCCTGTGTCCTCGCGGGCGTCAAGAGGCAGGTGGTTCCCAATCAGCGCGTTCCTGATGCCTGTGTCGCAAAAGTAGATTTTCCGGGCTTTCTTCAACTCGTTCCGCGCATTTCTCGAATACGCCGGGAGCCGGAACACGACAAAGGCCTTTTCCAGACGTTCGACATAGGACTCCACAGTCTCGTTGTCCATGCCGATCAAGTCGCCCACCTCTTTATATGAAACTTCGTTCCCGACCTGCAGGGATAGTGCCTTTGCCAGTTTTCCAAGTTTGTCCGAATTTTTCAGGTTCTTCCACTTGAGGACATCCTTGAAGAGATATGCCGAACAAAGATTCTTAAGGACGCGTCGCCGCGCTGTGTCGGAAGGCGCCGTCGCCACGTCAGGGTAGGTGCCATAAAGGAGCCTGGTTTCAAGCATGTTCCTTTCGGAAACGGCACTCGTCAAACGGGCCAGTTCGGCAAAGGACAGCGTTGGCAAGACATATTGCTCCATGCGGCCCGTCAGGGGTTCTCCTACTTCCTCCGAAAGCTCGAATGAGGATGAGCCGGTCGCTACGATGCGAATGTCCTTCAAGCGGTCATGGATGATTTTCAAAACCAGGCCAATGTCGCTGATCTTCTGGGCCTCATCGACAAAAAGCGTCTTTGCCTCACCCATGATGGAGCGGGCCTTTTCGGGGGTCATGGTTTCGTATGCGAGCAGAGATCGTTCAGCAAGGACGTCTCCGGAAAGCACGGCAACGCCATCCTTCCTGATGGATTCGGCATCGAGGAGGTGTTCCACGAGAGTCGTTTTCCCCGTCTGGCGCGAGCCATACAGGATTACAACCTTCCGGCCTTGCAGCGCCTCTGCAAGCGCTCTCTCCAAATCTCTTTGCACATACATGGGGAAAACCTTTGATACAATTATACATCAAACTTTTTGCGACTGCAACCGCAAAAAAACGAAACTTTTTGCGGAAAGCCATACGGCCGGATGCCGTTTACTGAACTGGAACCAAGGCGACACGGAAGCCAATGAAGAAGTTACGTCGTCCGGGATCGCGTCTGCCCCTTTCGACCGAAGGGCAACTACAGGTGGTGCTGAACCACGAGCCCCCGTGGAGTACGCGGTTCATTCCTGACGAAGAACTGATCGCGTCGGCCTCGCCGCTACGCGACAACGCGCCGTCGAAAATAGCGCTGTCCCCACTGAAAAGTGACTTCGCGTTGGCAAGGCGGGGTTAAGCACTCAAAGATACAAATTATCAACTGCGTTTTTGGGAAGAGGGTTGCTAGTCAACTGCATGGTCATCAAAACAATTACCAACTAATAGCTCCCGTTGCGGTGGCAGCAAGGCGAAATCCGATTGAATAAGAAGAATATTTAGGGATGTGATGTGCATAAACACTAACAGGAGATGGTTTAGAATAAAAGTCATCACCCGCAACCAGACACATGTCTTTCTTATAAGTTAGTGTCTGCGTCCATTCCTCAACATTCCCCCACATATCGTACAATCCCCATGCATTTGCCACTCTTCCTCCTCCAACAACAGATGTACCGACTGCATATGCTTTTTCCCTGTCATGCTGGAACCAGGCGAACCGGTCGATTTCACTTAGAGGAGCACCATTCGTAACGATAGAGCCATCTTCAAGCCGTCCATAGTGGCTAGACGTCACCTCTTCTCCTGAATAACAAGCATTGAGCCATTCCATGTATTCGGGAAGACGGAATTCCAGTCCACTTTTTTGAACATAAGGGTTGGCATTAAGTTTGCTTATGAATTTTAGACAATCGTAAAAAGAGACTTCTTCAACAGGCTTAGAATCTCCTTTGTAGCGAGATGGATTGTTACCCATAATATGTTGCCATTGTTCTTGCGTTACTTCGTATTTTCCAATCCAGAACTTAGGGGCAATGCTTTCGCATAGAACCATTTCTAGCGAAACACCATTGCCAAGGTCTATGGTCTTTGTTGTGTTTTTTACTAGTGATGCGTTATTTGATTCTGTAGGCAGTTCCAATACAGAAGAATCCTTAGGTTTTATCGAAACGGATTGACCTTTAGGAGCTTCTACCGTCCTTTTCTGTCTTACGACAAAACCAGTGATCAGAAACGCGATTCCGACTAAAAGCCATGGCAAGGCACTGCTGGCAAGAGGCTTAGCTGGATTCTTTGCAACATCATCAGGAGATGGCGTTTCCTGCCCTCCTTGCCTAAAAATCCTTTGTGGCTTAGTGCAAGCCTCCACGAACTCCACGCAGCTGCCGAACCTCTCCTTCAGGTTCTTGGCCAGCGCCTTTTGCAGCGCGGCGTTCACATGCGCGGGGATGCCCTCGATCTCCTCCGGTGCGTCGCGCTCAATCGCCGTCCGCATGATCACAGGGTCACCGGTTTCAAAAACGCCGGCGAAGGGCGGCGCGCCCGCAAGCAATTCGTAGAGGACGCAGGCCAGCGCATACTGGTCGGTGCGGCCGTCCTGCTTGCGGCCCAGCCACTGCTCAGGCGCCATGTAGGGCCGCGTCCCGCTAGTGTCGCCAGTCTCCGTCGAGATGCGAGACATAGAGGAGCGTATCTCGGCAGCCAGGCCAAAGTCCAAAATCCTTACGCGGATTCTCTCCACGCCTTCTCTGTGTCTCTGTGGCTCTGTGTGAGATTCCCCGCCACCAAGCGTCTCCACCATGATGTTGGCGGGCTTGATGTCGCGGTGGACGATCTTCTCGCCATGCGCGTAGTCCAATGCCGAGGCGACCTGGCGCACGATTTCAAGCGCCTGGTCGGGCGGCACAATGCCATCGGGAAACTGTTTGCGCCACTTGGAGAGCGTCACGCCGGGGGCGTAGCGCATCACCATCACGAAGTCCCCTGGTGAAAGGTGTAGTTCGCGGCGGACTTCGTCATTCGCGATTGCGATGTCCCGTACGGGATGTAGCACAAGCGCCTTGGCTATGTTCTGATGGGTGAGGCGTGACACCAGCGCGAACTTCGAGCGCAGCGCCTCCATCTCCTCCGGGTTCGACTTCAGCAGAGGGTGCAGCGTCTTCAGCGCAACGTCGATGCCAGACACCGTGTCCCGAGCAAGATACACCACCCCGAAGCCGCCCCCGCCGAGCTTGCGCACAAGCTGGTACTGGTCGATCTGGCCCAGCGCCGCGCCGGGGACGCCCTGCCCGCGCATCGTCGGCGCGGAGCCGAGGGATGGTTCGTCATACGGCTCAGCGGGCAGCGGGCGCGCCCCACCGGCGACTGTCGGCATTGAGTTCAAGGAGTTTTCGTCAAGGTCCATGTCAGGTTCACCTCAAATGTGTCTTGTCCTTTGAAAGGGCGTCGGCGAAGCCGGTTTCGGAAATCGACTCACGGTCGAATTCGAGAAGCCACGTCGGGGCGTCCACGATGCGGACGCGCATCCCGTCCCGTGTCTCCTCGCCGCTCTCATGGTCGGTGACAAGGAGAAGGTCGTCGCATCCAAGATGACGACTGGCCGCGAAGAGCGCCGAAAGCTCACGCTCGCGGGTCTTTGGGTTGGATATGTCGTATGCCACCTGCACCAGGCGAATCGGATGCCCGAAGCGCTCCATCACGAAATCGACTTCGTAGGCCGGCTCCTTGAGATACGACACCGAGCAGTCGTATTCGAAACGCTTTGCCCTCAGCGCCGTCCAGACGAGATTTTCCAGGCGTCGGCCATGTCCCTCCTCCGTATCTGAAACGCCGGTGAAATATGAAACCAGGCCGTTGTCTGCGGCGTAAACCTTGCCTACGCGGGTCTTCTCCCAGGCCTTCCGCCCGTAGCGGGGGAGCAAATCAACCAGACGGCTTTCCGCCAAAAAGTTGAGATAATTCTGGATCGTTGTCGCGGATGCGGCTGAAAGCTGGTTTGCCAGTTTGAGGGCGGAAATCTCCTGTGCATGGTTCGACATGGCCACGAACGCGACATCGGCCAGCAGTTTAGGATTCCTTACCTTGTGCCGGTGGAGAATGTCACGGACGAGAATCGAATCGTACAGGGCCTTGAAATACCCGCGCCTGTCCGCAATTCTAAACGTTTCGGGGAATCCCCCGCAATGGAAATACTCCACATAGTCCCGGCGCAATTCCGCCATCCATTCGGTCCCGCCTGACTCCCCACGTCCAAGCCAGCGCCGGTATTCGGAAAAAGAAAAGGGATTCAGCTCGATGGATACGAAGCGCCCCGTCAGATGCGTTGCCAAATCCGAAAAGAGCAGTTTTGAGTTCGAGCCGGTAATCACAAGATGGATGCGCCTGCGCAGGAGGCGGTTGACGAAAAGCTCCCATGCCGGGACGTCCTGGATCTCGTCGAGATAAAGTGTGTCGAACGGGCCGTAAACGACAAGCGCGGCCTTGAAGACATCGTCCAAGTCCGAAGCCTCTATTCCGTCAAGCGCTTCGTCATCGAAATCGACATAGCCAAAGGCCCTGCCGGCGCGTTTGAGCGCAAGCCGGCACAGGACAGACTTACCGCAGCGACGGATCCCAGTCACAATCTGGGCCACCGGGCTGTTCAAGTCGATGCATGCGGAAGGGGCCCGGTCGATGATGTCCGGCTCCGACATCAGACGCTCCAGCTCGACTTTTTGGTTCGCAAGGATTTTCTCGTAGTTTCTCATTTTGATGTTGTCAAATATAAAATGCTATCAGAATTTCCATCATAATGCAACATTATCTTAGGAAAATTTCCATCATAATGTGAATTTTATCTTGAACGGCGAAGCGCTCATGCCAAGTAGCGTTGAGGCAAGAAGTCAAGGGCTGATGCGCAAATATCTAACACACCTGATTATGAACGCAGGGAAAGGCCCGATGCCGATTACTGAACTGGAACCAAGGCGATGCGGAAGCCCAGAAAGTAGTCGCGGGCGTGGGGAAGGCGCCTAAACCGGTAGGCCGAACGGCAGTAGCGGGCGTAGTAGCACCACGAGCCCCCGCGGTACACGCGGAACAAGCCCGTCGAGGGGCCGGTTGAGTCTGTCACAGTGCCGGACGGATAGTTGTCGTACCAATCCGCGCACCATTCCCAGACATTGCCGTGCATATCGTAAAGGCCCCAGGCATTCGGCTGCTTCTGCTTCACTGGGTGAGTACTCCTGCCCCCCCTGATCCCGTTATTATACCATCCCATGTCATCAAGTTTGCCGGTTCCACCGTAAGCGCCTGTTGTACCGGCCCGGCAGGCGTATTCCCATTGCGTCTCAGTTGGCAACGTCCAGCGGAGGCCGGATTGAGGCGAGCGGGCGTTCAACTTCTTTAAAAATTCCTGACAGTCGTCCCACGAAACTGTCTCCACGGGGTGTTGCGTGGAGGTATACCCGCCGAATTCCCCATTGTTCTCAAAGTATGACGGATTGTTCCCCATGACCTCCTTCCACAACCCCTGCGTCACCTCGGTCTCGCCCATCCAGAAGCCCTTGGTGAGCGTCACGCGGTGCTGCGTCTCGTTGTCTTCGCGCCCCTCCTCGGAGGATGGCGACCCCATCATAAAGAAGTCTTTACCGCCAGAAATTCTCTTCCATTCTTCACTCGTCGTAGCTGGACACCAGCGAAGCGCGATCTCCTGCGAACCGACGCGAACGACTTTTCGCTCGTTGGCACTCTCCCACACCACGCTCTGCGCGGTTCGCTTGCCATCACTTGGCAAGACAGGTGTTTCCGGCTTCACAGAAACTATTGCAGCCCTGCCGGAGGCGGCGAGGCGGAAGCCAAGGAACCTGCCGCTGTTGCCGAGGTAGCTCCAGTCCCGGGAGCCCGCAGAACAGTACTCGGCCCCGCTGAGGAAACTGCCGCCGCGGTCCACGCGGCGGTAGCCACCCGCAGTCTCCGTCAACTCGCACACGTTGCCATGCATGTCATAGAGGCCCCAGGCGTTGGGTTCAAAACTCCCCACCTTCACCGTCCCGTCATCCCAGCCCTTCCCATACCTGGCCACGCGGGAAAGGGTCCATGCCGTGATCTGGGTCCCGTCCTTCAGCTTGCAGTAATCTGCGGACTGCGGCGCACCCGCGCGGCACGCCGTCTCCCACTCCCGCTCCGTCGGCAGGCGGAACGTCAGGCCGCTCGCCCTCGCGCCGGGAAGCGCGTTGAGCTTCCTGATGAACTCCTGGCAGTCGTTCCAAGAGACACTTTCCACGGGGTTCCCCGCTCCCTTGAAATACGAAGGGTTATTGTCCATCACGCGCTCCCACTGCTCCTGCGTCACCTCGTACTTGCCCATCCAGAAATCAGACGACACGCCGGGGCAGTGGACCATCTCAAGCGAAACGCCGCCACCAAGGTCGATGGTGGAAATCAGCGGATCATCCGAAGAACTCGCCCTTCCTTTATGTGCGGTCTCACTTGCCTTGCGTTCCAGTTCGGCCTTGATTGCGGCGAGTTTCGCTTGGGCTTCGAACTTCAAATTCTTCGCGTCGGCGTTGTCGGCGTCCAAGGCCAACGCCGCGTTTGCCTTTGCGAGGACGGTCTCCCAGTCTTCGCGGATCTTCGCCTCCTCCGCCTCGCCAACGGCCTCGCGCGCCTTCGCGGACGCCTGCGTCCTACGGGCCTCGGCAAGCGCGCCGTCAAACAGGCGCTTCGCCTCCTCGAACTTCTCCTTCGCGCCTGTGAAGTCGCTCCGGTCGCGGCGGCGCACCGCCTCCTTGCGGGCGGTATTCGCCGCATAGAGCGCCGACTGCGCGTAGCATTGCGCCTCCGCCTTCTCCAACTCGGGCGAAAGGGCGTCTATGGCCTTCTCGATGGCGTCCAGACCCTCGCGGGCCTCGGCGTTGTCCGCAATCCACACCGCCGCCGAATGGATGTCTGCCGCGGCCTCCTTGGCCTCCGCCAAGTCTGACGCCTCTGAAAAACCGTCCAGCGCGGCCTTCTGCCTGTCGAGCAGGGCGAACTGGGCCTTGAACTCGCCGTCATTCCACTTGCGGAACTTTTCGACTCCCTGAACCTCGCGGACGGCGGCGGCCTTGAGACGTCCGATGGCCGCAACGGCCCGTGCGTCGGATGCGCGCTTTTCAATGCGCTCTCGCTCGCTTTGCCTCTCCTGCTCCTCGCGCTCCTTCAGCGCGGAGGTGATGCGGCCGTCAAGCGTGGCGATGAGCTCGGCGAGCGGCGCCGACTCGGCGGAGTCGTCGGGCCAGCCTTCGGCGCGGCGCGCCTCCAGCGCGTCCGCGAGACGATCCCGCGCCGCCTGGAGTTCCTCGAGCGAGGCGCCGTCAGGGGGAAGCGCTGGTGCGGGCGGTTCAGGCAAGGCGGGCGATTCCAAAATTTCCTGATGCGTCAGGTTGCCAGACGTTTCAGGAACTGGCGCGACGGGAGAGGGTACGGGCGCGACAAGCGCCACGGGCGAACTCGACGCAACCTCTGTCGCGCCAGTCGCACCGGTCGCTCCTGTTCCGCCATTCCTCCATAGGACAGCGCCGACGGCAAAGGCCGCAACGAGCGCCGCCGCCCATGGCCAGAGGCGGCGCAGCCCAGCGGCACCTGCCCCGCCCAGGCCGCGCGCCAGGGCCTCGACGAACGCCTGGCAGCTGGGGAAGCGGTCCATCGGGTCCTTTGCAAGTGCGCGGAGAAGCGCCGCATTCGCCGCGCGCGGCAGTTCCGCCACGGGGTCTGGCGGACGCGATAGCACGGCTCGCCGCAGCAAGTCCTGGTCGTCGGCGTCGAATGGCAACGCACCGGAAAGCATCTGGTAGGCCATGACCGCCAGCGAATACTGATCGGTTGCCGCACTCTGCCGCCGCGCCTCCCACTGCTCAGGCGCCATGTAGGCCGGAGTCCCGCTCGAACCCACGTGGCCGCGCAGAGACACCCGCGACATCGACGAGCGCACCTCCGCCGCCAGCCCGAAGTCCAGCAGCTGGACATGCGGCTCGCTCGAAGAAGTCGCCCCGCCTTCTTTGTGTCTCTGTGTCTCTGTGTGAGATTTTCCGGCGACCAGCGTCTCCACCTTCACGTTCCCCGGCTTGACGTCGCGGTGCAGTACTTTCTCTCCATGGGCGTAGTCGAGCGCCGCAGCGAGCGGGCGCAAGATGGCCAGCGCCTCGTCCGGCGACATCGGCGAGCCGCGCCGGCGGCGCAAGATCGTGGATAGGTCCTCGCCCCTGGCGAGGTCCATCACGAGGTAGTATTCGCCGAAGTCGGGGTCCTTCTCCAACTGGCGCAGCCCGGAGATGGCCGAATGGTGGAGGCGCGCCACAATCGCGTAGTTCTCTCGGATGCCCTCCATCTCCGCCTCGTTGCGCGAGAGTTCGGGAGGCAGGCACTTGACCGCCACCTCAATGCCGCCCACGGTGTCCAGGCACTTGTAGACGACGCCCATGCCCCCCTCGCCCAGCTCGGCAAGCACGGTGTAGCGCCCAAGAAGCGAATCGCCGGGGCGCAGGCGCCCGCGCAGGGGCGCGGTGCGCCCCGCCATCGTCGTTGTGGAGCCTATGGAAACGTAGTCCCGCAGCTTGTCGGAACGCCCCGCCCCACCATCAGTGCCACCAACCATCGTCGGGGTGCTTCCAAGCGATTTTTCGTCGAAGTCCATGTGGCTATTATTCTAGCAGATTATGCGCCCTCTATGGTATAATGGATGGCAAGATGAAGGCGAAGAGGGATGTTTTTTTATCCTGGCGAGAACGGGCCAGGGAGGTGATTGCCGTTGAAAGCGAGGCGCTCGCGTCCACGCGCGACGCAATCGGCGACGGCTTCGACAAGGCCGTTCAGCTGGCCGACGCTGCGCTTTCCGCCGGCGGCCGCATCGTCATGACCGGCATCGGGAAGAACCTCCCCGTGGCTGAGAAGATTTCCGCGACCCTCTCCAGCACTGGCTCTACGAGCATCGTGCTGAACCCCGTCCAGGCCCTCCACGGCGACCTCGGCATGCTGGCGCCGAACGACGTCGTCATCGCCATCTCCTTCTCCGGCGAGTCCGGCGAAGTCCTGCGTCTAGTCCCATTCGTCAAGGCGCGGAAAATCCCCATCATCGCAATGACCGGCAACGCCCGCAGCACCCTCGCCCGCGAGGGCGACGCACTCCTGCTCGTGGCCGTGGCCGCCGAATGCGACCCCTTCAACATGGCGCCGACTGCTTCGACCACGGCCACCATGGCCCTCGGCGACGCCCTGGCGATGGTCCTGCTCGACATCCGCGGCTTCGCGCGCGACGACTACGCGCGCCTCCATCCCGCCGGGGCCATCGGCCAGGCGCTGCTCACCCGCGCCACCGACGTAATGCGCTCGGGCGACCGTCTCGCCGTTCTGCCTCCAGCCGCATCCGTCAAGGACGCCCTGCTGGCCATGACCCGCGCCCGCGCCGGAGCGGCATACATTGCCGAGGCCGACGGCCGCCTCCTTGGAATCTTCACCGACGGCGACCTGCGCCGCTACATTTCACGCGAAGGCGCCAGCCTCGACAGTCCGCTGTCGGAAACCATGACAAAGAACCCCGCGCGCATTCGCGACGACAGGATGGCGACGGATGTCCTGCGCCTCTTCCGCGAACGCCAGATCGACGACATCCCCGTAGTGGACGCCGACGGCCGCATCGTCGGCGCAATCGACATTTCAGACTTGCCCAAACTGAAGGTGATGTAGCCGGATTACAAATTCAAGATTTTGGATTTAAGATTTCAGATTTCGAATTGTGATTTTAGATTCCAAATTTCAGATTCATAATTCCCAATTCCAATTTCCAGGTTTCAAATTTCAAATTCAAGATTTCAGATTACTCTTTTTCCCTATGGACATTTCAACAGTCAAAGTCGGTGGAGTTGAATTCGGCGGGGGTGCCCTCGCCTTCATGGCCGGGCCATGCGTGATCGAATCACGCGACGGGTGCCTCGCGATCGCAAAGTCACTGCTCGAGATTTCCCGCCGCACCGGCGCACAGCTCGTCTTCAAGGCATCCTTCGACAAGGCCAACAGGACAAGCATCTCCTCCTTCCGCGGCCCCGGCCTTGAAAAGGGGATCGAGATCCTGCGCGAAGTCAAGGAGACAACCGGCCTGCCAATCGTCACGGACATCCACGAGCCGCACCAGGCCGCGCCAGCGGCCAAGGTAGCCGACATCCTCCAGATCCCCGCCTTCCTCTGCCGCCAGACCGACCTCCTCATAGCGGCCGGCGAGACCGGCGCCGCCGTGAATGTGAAGAAGGCGCAGTTCCTCGCGCCAGAGGACATGGCGAACGTAATAGCGAAAATCGAAAGCACCGGCAACAAGCGCATCATCCTCACGGAGCGCGGCTCATCCTTCGGCTACCACAACCTCGTGGCCGACATGAGGAGCCTCCCGATTATGCGCGACTTCGGATACCCGGTGGTATTCGACGCCACGCACAGCGTCCAGCGCCCTGGAGGCGACGGCACATGCACCGGCGGCGACGGCAAGTTCGCGCCCCTGCTGGCACGCGCCGCAGTCGCGGCAGGATGCGACGGCGTCTTCATGGAGACGCATCCAAATCCTCCGGAGGCGCTGTCCGACAAGGCCAACGCCATTCCCTTGGCGGACATCGAGGCCCTTTGGAGAAAACTGGCAGCCATCCACGATATCGTGGAGAGGTAATTGGGATTCGAAGGCAAGCGACGCGCGACAAGCGGCAAGCGGCAAGCGGCAAACTTACGACATTCGGTCTGAAAGTGGCACGCCCAAGGAGAGTCGAACTCCTCTTACTAGGATGAAAACCTGGTGTCCTAACCGATAGACGATGGGCGCAAAATTTTCAAGCATCTAGTCTATCAGATGTTGGCCACTTCGTCAAGCATTGCAAAAACTGGCCCGGTCATGTATAATGCCTTTGTTTGGCAGAAGGGGCTGGAATCATGAAGGCAATTGTCGTAGGTGCCGGGTTCACCGGAATACAACTCGCGCGGGCGCTTGTGGCGCGCGGCGCGGATGTCGCCATTGTCGAGAGCGATTCCGAAAAGGCGCTCGCGGCACGCGAGCGCGTGGACTGCTCGGTCATCGAGGCCGCAGGCAACGACCCCGAGATTCTCGCCTCAGCCGGCGTTGCGGATGCGGACGCCATCATCGCACTTACCGAGAACGACGAGGTTAACCTCGTGACCTGCGCCCTTGCGGAGGCGGCCCACCAAGGCATCCGCGCCGTGGCGCGCGTCCGCAACCATTGCTACGTCGTGGGCGAGTATGGCGCGAAATCCCCCTTTGGCAACGCCCGCATGGTGAACCCCGACGCCGAGGCCGCCGCTGCGATTTGCTTCGCGGCCGAGCACGGTGCGGTCGGCAACGTGATTGTCCTCGACGGCGGCTATGGCATCGTCGAGCTTGTCATCGCACCTGAAAGCCCCCTGGCGGGCGCACCGTTGAAGGAGTTCCCAACCCGCGCCGGACGCCGCTGCCTGGTGGCCTACGCCGAAACCTCCGACGGTTCATTCATTCCGGACGGCTCAACGGTGCTTTCGGCGGGCGACACCATTGGCGTCGTGGCGCAGCCGGAGGACATCGACCCGCTTCTGGCCGTTGCCGGATCGCCCACGGGCGAGCCGCTGCGGCGCATCGCGATTTTCGGCGCCGGACGCATCGGGACACTCGTCACAGAGCGATTCCTGTCGGACAACGCCCGCACAGGCGGTTTCTTCACCCGCCGCGCTTCGCGCAAGCGCGAAATCGTCCTCGTCGATTCCGATGCCGAGCGCTGCCGCGAGGCTTCGCGCCGCTTCCCCGAGGTGCGCGTAATCTGCGGGGACATCACCGAGTCCGACCTACTTGCGGAAGAGGGGCTTGACGCCGGAGACCTCGCCGTGGCAGCCACTGGCGACTACGAACGCAACCTCGTAATGGCCGCCTATCTCAAGTCGCGCGGGGCGCGCCGCACAATCGCCCTCACCGCAAGCGCAGAGTTCGACGACATCGCGCGCAAGCTGGGCGTAGATGTGACAGTTCCGCTGCGGGACGTCGTCGTGGATGCGATCTCCGGCCACCTGCGCGGCACGGCGGTGCGGGCGGTGCATTCGGTTTGCGACAGGCTCTTCGAAATCATCGAGTGCGACATTCTCGCGGGCAGCCGCGCCGCCGGCAAGACGCTGCGCCAGATCGCGGCACCGGGCGAATACCTCGTGCTGCTCTCCGCCGGCGCGGGGCAGTCGGCGCTGGCCATTCCCGGCGGCGAAACCATCCTGGCCACCGGCGGCAGGGCCGTGCTCGTGGCGCGAGCAGGAGGCCGCCGCGCCGAGCGTATGCTGGCAGCCCGCGACTAGGGAGGATGCGCGACATGGCCGGACTTGCGCTCATTCCGAAAATCCTGGCTTGCGTGGCCGCAATTGCAGGCGCCGCGCTCGCCGCGCCCTTTGCGGTTGCCATTCGCGACGGCGACAACGCCATCTCATGGGCCTTCGGAGTTCCCATGGGCGCGGGGTTCGTCGCGGCGCTTGCTCTGATTGTCCCCTGGGTGGCGAAGCGCATAAAACGCGGGCGCGCCCGTCTGGCCGGAGACGAGCCGCAGCGCTTCAACGCCGCCGACGCCGCCGTGGCCGTGGGGGCCGTCTGGGTCGGACTTGGCATATTCGGCGCGATCCCGCTGCGCCTCTCCGGCGCCTTCAAGAGCGTAGTCGATGCCGTCTTCGAGAGCGTAAGCGGCTTCACCACCACCGGCGCAACAGTGCTGGCCGACGTTGAGAGCCTCCCCCGCGCCGTGAACCTATGGCGCTGCGAGACGCACTGGCTGGGCGGCATGGGCGTAATAGTCCTGGTGGTGGCCCTCATGCCACTTCTGGGCATCGGCGGATCGCGTCTCATCAGCGCCGAGACAACCGGGCCGGAAAAGGGCAAGCTCACCTCGCGCGTCGCCGACACCGCCAAAGCGCTATGGGCCATCTACGCCGGGCTGACACTCCTTGAGACATTGCTCCTGCGCCTTTGCGGCATGGACTGGTTCAACGCCGTCTGCCATGCCTTTTCCACGCTTGGCACGGGCGGGTTCTCCACCCGCAACGCCTCCGTCGGGGCCTTCGGCAGCGCGGCGGCAGAGTGGGTCTGCACCGCCTTCATGTTCGCAGCGGCCGTGAACTTCGCCATCTACCACCGGCTCCTGATGCGGCGCGACTGGTCGGCCCTGCGCGGCACCGAGTTCAAGGCCTTTTGCAGACTTGCCTGCTGCGCCGTGGCAGCGATCTTCGCCGTCCTGCTCTTCACGCGCACGGCCCCCTTCTGGAAAGCCCTGCGCCTCGCCGCCTTCCAAGTGGCCTCGCTTGTCTCCACCACCGGCTTCTGCTCCGATGACTACGACACCTGGGCGCCCGCCGCCAAGGTCGTTTTGCTCCTGCTCTGCTTCACCGGCGGCTCATCCGGCTCCACCGCAGGCGGCCCGAAAATCATCCGCTGGGCAATCCTCGCCAAGCAGACGGGATGCGAACTCGAGCGCGTCCTGCATCCAAGGGCCGTATTCACGTCGCGCATTGACGGGCGGCCGGTCCGCGACGGATTCCTCGGCATGGTCGGGGCCTTCCTCTTCGCCTACCTGGCGCTCGTCGCTGCAACGGCCATCGCCGGCGCCATCGCCGGACTTCCTCTGCTGGAGTCCTTCACGGCGGCATTGAGCATGGTGGGGAACATTGGGCCGGCATTCGGCAAACTAGGTCCGGCCGGCAACTATGGCGACCTCCCCGCCGCCCTCAAGATGTGGTATTGCGTGGCGATGGTCGCCGGGCGCCTTGAAATCTTCACCCTCCTCGCCCTCTGCGGCCGCCTCGTCAGCCTGCTGCGCGACTCAAGCCGCAGGCCCACCACCCAACCACTAACAATTAACCACTAACAACTAACCACTAATTTACTAACCACTTCCCCTACACCTACACCTTTCCCCTACACCACTAACGACTAACCACTAACAACTAACGACTAACCACTCCCCATGGCTACTCCCAAGAAAGACCTTGAGATATTCCTCGAATCCATCACCCTCGACAAGGCCGTCTTCAAAGGCAAGGCCAAGCGCGTCGCCGACTTCAAGCTCGTCTATCCGCGCCTCACACTGGCGCAGAAGACATCCTCGAAAACGCTGACCCTGGACGGTGCGACGGTCGTGAAGCCGGCCTTCAAGAGCTGGACTGACCGCATACTCTTCAAGGAGCCGGTGCAGGGAACTTTCGGCATAGAGTTCTCGCTTTCCGACAAGCTTTCAGAGAAGGAGCTTGAGAATGCCGTCTCATCCACTGGCGCCACGCTGCTCCGCCTCCTTGGCGACGCCCTTGCCGACTCCATAGGGGTAAAGGGCCTGAACGGCTTCATGGAACTCCCGCTCGACGGACTGGCCAAAGTCCTCTCCGGCAAGACCTATTCGGCGAAGACGGCGGCGCAGGGAGTGATTGACATAGAGGGAAGCGACTACTCTTCGCTGAAATCCGGCGAGGAGAAAACGCTCACCTTCCCCATCGTTTCGGCGCGCGACATAGTCGATGAAAAGCACCGCTCCACGAAGTCGCAAAGCGACCGCGTTGTCCGCAAGACGACTCTAAAGGCCGACGCCACGCTCGGCACCGTGACGCTCAAAATCAAGGCGATCTAGCCCGCCTGCCCACACATTCCGCCTAGCGCGCCAAAGCGACGATTCAAATTCTGAAAGGCTTGGCAAGAAGGCCAGGAACAACCTTGTAGTGTTTCTCGTTTCCGCTGCAAAGGGGAATATCAAGGTCAAGCGCAGTCGAGAAAATGAGCGCGTCCGAAACATCGAGTCCATTGGAGAGGGCGAAAACCTCCATCAACGCGACGGCCTTGGATGACACGGCCTCCGTGACTGGCAGAATGCGGAAGCAAAGGTCATCAAGCGTCTTGCGGATGAGCCGGGAATCTCGCGCATCATGTGCGCCGCGGAGCAATTCCATGTAGGACACTGCGGAGATGGCGCGGGACGGCGTTCCATCTATTGCGGCAGAGGCGACTTTGTTACCGCGCATCATCCAAATTAGCACATCAGTATCGAAAAGCGTCATTGGAATAACCTTTTCATCCGTTCGCCGCGCATTTTCTCAATCCATTCACGCGGGTTGGCCATATCCTCGCGGCCAGCCCACATTCCAAAGGCTGGCGTGTCTTCGCAGCGCACTTGTTTCTTGATAGGTTTCTCCTCGACCTTGTCGGGCGTGAACTTCGACAAGATTAGGCATGGTTTCCCATAACGGGAAATCACGACGGAATCCCCTCTTTCAAATACGTCTGCGGCCAGGGAGCAGAAATCCCTTCGCGCTTCGGCTATGCTAAGCGTCTTCATGGCGAATCCTTCTTGAGCAAATATTGTTGCACAAAACAGAAAACTTGTCAAGGTTTTACCAAAATACCGCAGTAAAAATCTCTACATTTCAATGGCGCTACGCAAGAAAAAACAAAACTTCGGCAGCGGCTGATGTAACTTTTGCGCCATGTTTTCAAGCCGGATGCAACTTTTTCGCTTGCCAATATTGGCAAGGAGCTAATCCATGCGGGCTATTTCGACGGCGCGACAATCGCGTCGATGAGGCGACCGACGGCGAGGCGCCAGGCATCAAGTGCGTCTTGGCTGTGGGCATTGATGACATCCTCCCGGGCATCTAAAAGCGCCTTTGCCTCGGCACTTCTCTCAATCTCTTTTTCCAGTCTGTCCATGTAGGCGACATCCTCCAGCCCCTCGCGGAAAGCCTCAAAACGCTTGGTTGGATATTGCCGCTTGCCATTGCCGCACCACAAAATCCCATCGTCATATCCATCTCTGGAATCCCAGCCATCGTCTCCAGAGCGACTACCACTCGTCCACATGGCCGCGCCGTCAAGTCCGCGCATGTGGCATTTCCACAGCCAGAACCGGTAGTAGTCCAGGATGTCCTTGGTTTGCATATAGCGCTCGCAGTTGTAGGACCACACCTGACAACCCTTCTCCCGCAAGCGCCGCACCACGTCCTCACCCCGATCCTTGTCCTTGAAGATGTATTCGATCACCGCCCACATCTTGTAGAATTCGGGCAAACCAGCCGCTTCAATGTCGTCCATCGTGGCTCCCGTCGGTGGCGGCGTGGAGAGATAAACCGCCTGGAACCACATATTGGACACACTGGGGAAAAGCTCCGCACGCCGTTCGGCCCTTGTCGGTATCTGAGCCTTTGTGAATTCATCGGAAATCAGCGTCTTGAAGATGAAGTCGTCGTAGCCGAAACCCATGCCAAGGAGACGCTTCTCCATTATCTTGAACCATTCCAGACTGTGCGGTGTATGCCAACCGAACACGAAGCGCATGCCCAACGCTTTCGCAGTGCGGAAGAACTCCTCGTTTGCCGTTTCCGCCAGTTCGCGGTCAAAGACATCGTGGTCACGCTTCCCAATGCTCCCGTTTCTGGCAAGCGGCATCCAGTAAAGCAGCCCCTTCGTCCAGCCGTGCGTGACATGGTGGTCGTGCATGAGCCGCAGTGTGTGTGTCTCGTCATTGAGGAATGTCTCAGGCCCCCAAAAGAAAGAGCGCAGCGGCCAGTCGCGAGTTTCCGGTAGGGCGAAATTCCAGACCTTCATCTCCACGTCAATGGCCTTTTCGGCGTAATCTACATCCCATGCGGGCTTAAGTAGAATTTTAGTCCTGTATCTTCCTGGCTTGACCCCGCGAGAGTTGAAGACGACCCAGACGCGCGTCGTGCGCCCCGGCGTGAGCGTAATCGTATTGCCAGCCTTTTCCACCAAGGGCGCGGTGATAAGTTCCTTCTCGTAGTTTACGAACGGTTCCTCATAGATTTCAAATGAGTCGTTCGAGACGAAGCACCCGTTGCCGGGATCGTCAACGGACTGCGGAACAATGCGCAAATCGAGGCGCGGTCCGCACAGAAGCCCCGTGAACTCCAGACAGATCTGCTCGCGCTCGTTTCCAGCCTGCTCAAAGAAAAGGTGCGGAACACCGACTGCGTTCGCTGGAGGTATGCGCATCGGGTCGCCGCGCTCCCACGGCGAGGCCGTCCAGACCAAGTATGCGTTCTCGCCAGCGAACTTTCTGAATCCGGCGTCAAGCGCCAGAAATTCGTCATTCGCAATCTCGCCACGCTCAAACCGCTCCAAACCGTCTTTCATCTGATGGACGGCTTGGACGGCGGCATTGAACGCAGGATGCAATGGGTCGGCGAACAGCTTTGACACCGCCTCCTGCGCGGCAACGCGCCGTTTTGCCGCTAGAAGCCGCAGGGCCGCACGCTCCGCAGTAGTTTTCTTGCGGTATATGAGTGATTCTTCCGCCGCAGCGCCCTCCGGCTGCGTGAAGAGAAGCTTTGCCATTGAATGGCGACCGTTGTTGCCTGCCTTCTCCATCTGCGGCGCGGAAACGCGCACAGACGGGTCGCTCACATGGCGACAGAAACGGGCACCGACGAAATCGCCACCCACCGGCCTGTCCATACCAAGCCCCTCAAAAGGAAGCCGCATTTCAAGAGTCCAGCGGTCCTTCAAGCGGCGCGCCCGCACCTCGCGCCCTTTGGCGTTCCACGAAGGACGGGCGTTTTTCTGGTCAAAGCATGACCCAAGCGCGTTCACCGCGAAATGCAGCAAGTCCTCCCCACGGCCATGTGGCACCAGCAACAGCGCTTCAAGGCAGTCGTCGTTGTAGATTCCGAGGTCGTCCTGGTCGTATCGAATGAGAATGCGGTCCATCGGTTGGGCAAACGACGCACCGATATAGAGGCTCGTCGCAGAGTAGAGTAGGCGCACCTCCGTAGCGGTCTGTGCCTTCGCCTCTGCAGACATCCCCCGCCCCGCCATAGGCAGGAACGGCGCGACTGGATCCGCCCGCCTCCAGACAGGTTTAGTGAAGTCGCCGTCAATCTCGAAGTCCTCCACGTATGCCACATGGAAGACATTTGTCGCATCGACAAGCCTCGCTTCGTCAACACCGTCTGCCACATCCACGATTGGATCGAACACGTTCTTCGGCCCGCGCACAGGCACGTATGCGCTCTTCGCAGATTGCGCAGATGCGGCGGCTGCCACGGCGGAAAAAACCGCTGCGGCAACCGCATTTCCCACGCCACGGAACTTCATGCGCCGTTCCTTACTCGACCGTCACGCAGAAGCGGAACCCGCGCGCAGCGCGACCGCTATCGTCGGTGTAGTGCTTGTAAATGGCTTTGCGTGTCCAGAGTTGCGCGTAACTTGTGCCGCTCAGATGTCCGCCGCCACGTGCCGTTATGCGATCGTTTCCGTTGAGACTTGTAGCGGTGGCGACAGAAAGACCCTGCGGATCGCAGATGGGAAAATCGTAGTTGTTGTCTGTGTAGTATGCCTTGAGATTGGCAACAGAGACGTAACTGTCGAGAACATCTTCCCAGACATTGCCAAGCATGTCATAAAGACCAAAGGCGTTGGGCTTGTAGGATCCAACACACGCCGTAGCAGCATTCGTCGAACAAAGATCGCTATCCGCTTCCAATTTGTTTTCCGAAGTGCGAGCAATGTCATTATAGGTGTAGTTTTCGCCGTTTGGTCCTTGGTAAACAAACTTGTTTGTCTCCCGTTGCGGCGTCGTGATGGTTCCGGCACAGACGGCAAACTGCCATTGCGCCTCGGTCGGGAGGTTTAGCGTTGCTAGCCCTGTGCGGTTTCGCAACTGCTGCATTAGACAGTTCGGCGACAGGGTCTGGTTTTCATCGGACCATGTGGCGCCATTGTTGCCAAAGATAAGGTTCGCGTAGAATCTGTCCAACGGACGGGAGGCACGATAAACCTCATTGGAATACTTGCTCGGCCATGTGCCTGTTATCTGGAACCACTGCTGCTGTGTTGTCTCGAATATTCCTATGTAGAAGTCCTTAGTAAGTTTAGTCCAGTAATTGTTGTTGCTACCGGAAGGAGTTCCGTATCCGGCAACTACGAAGGTCTGGTCGGCGGCGTGAATACGCCTCATCCAAAGTTCCGTGGTCTGGCAGGGTTCGTCAGCAGCTCCCTGCACATGGGCGGGGGGCTGGGTGGTGTAGCGGACTGGATACTTCGTCGCATCCGCGCCGCCGGAAAGGTCGATGACCATGTAGATCGGCGTGGAGTCCGAGAGCGGCGTGGCCGTCACCGAGACGAGGAGGTCGTTCGCGCGTAATTCGGGATAGTCCGCGCCAAGATCCCACACGATGCGATTCGCGCCCGCTCCGGCCACCGGCTCCGCGACATAGGTCTTCGCCGAGAGCGAGGTCGCGCCGGATGCCGCCGTGGCGTCGATGTCAATGGCGAAGGCATCGCCAGCCGCCGCGCCAGTTATGGTGAAGTCAATGTCAACGAGGCCATTCCACGGCCAGCGCTGCCGAGCCGTGATGTCGGTGATGGAGATGTCGGCATTGGCGCTTGCCGCGGCAAGCGCCAATGCAAGACATACGCGGGACAGAGCCCGCGAATCAGGATGTGAACCGCGAGTTATGAGGGATGAGGGTTTTGTGAAGTTCATGGTTGGTTCCTTTGACAAGTTGAAAAGTTGAAAGGTTGAAAAGTTGAAAGGTTGAAAAGTTAAAGTGGACAAACGTGTCGCTACCGCATGTAGATCATCGTTGCGTATTCCTTGAGAAGGAATTCGCCGGTGGCGTATTCGAGCAGCGGGTTGCCGGAGGCGTCGGAAACCTGGCAGAGGAGCCGGAACCACCCGGTTCCGATTCCAGTGAGCGGCGCTTCGCCAACGGCATCAGCCGCTGCGGTGAATACGGAATTGGTCGTCCTGACCGTTCCGCCTTCGCCAGTGAGCGCCAGCGCCTTGATGGCGACCGAGGCTGGCGCGCCGTTTGTTGCCCAGTCGGTGTCATAGGTGAGCGAGACGTGGCCGCCTTTGCTCACGGAGGCCACAACGGCCTCCCGCAGCGATGTCACGCGAGTGTCGGCAACGGCGGTATCTGCCGCCACGCCGCGCCAGCCAAAGGCGACATCGCGCACAAGCGTCTCGCCCGCTTCGGCTCCACCTGCCGCATGGACGCGGTGGATGAAGCGAACAATGCGCTCCGCGCCCACCGTATAGGAGTAGTTGTCCTCGGCATCTGCAGCGCAGGTCGTCACCGTCGTGGTGACGGCGTTTGCAGTGTCGGGGTCTTCGACCTTCAACAGCTCGACGTATGCGCCATTGTCCGTGACTCCGCCCCACGCGGGGCTGTAGCCGATTTCGGCGGGCGACAGCGCGACCGCCGTGCCGCCACGGACATCGACCTTGATGGCCGACGGCGCGGTGGCAGTCACGCCTGGCGCCACCTGCGCCAGAGCCGCCGACAGCGCGCCCACAACGGCAATTCCTCGCAATCTTCTTATATTCATAGTGCTTCCTTTCGTTGAGTGAATGTGAAGCCATTATCGCAAATGGCGGGAAGCGTGTCAAGAAAAATGAATGCCTATTTGTGCAAAAAGTTTATGCCTAAATGCGAAATTTGCTTTTGTGTCGAATGTCGCATATCAATAAATTGTGTTATGCTAATTTGCGTGGCGAAAAATCATGGCAAAGGGGATTTCAAGGAAGACGGGCGGCGGACACCGCAGGGAGGCGGGGCGCGGGGCGCCGCGCCCGATGAAGGTGCTGGTGCTGATCAGCCTTGTCCACGCCTCGTGGCGCGAGGTGCTGAACGGCATCCTCGAATTCTCCGCCACCCGCTCCGACTGGGACCTGCGTCTCGCCGCCGAACCCGGCGACTTCCTTGCGCCGCAAATCAAGGAGGCCGAACGCGCCGGCTACTCTGGCATCGTCCTGGCCTCGCCGGGGGCGGTCGATTACGAGCGCCTCGCCTCGTCGCCCATTCCCCTTGTCGTGGCGTGGGGCTGCTCCGAACTCATGGGCCGGCGCAAAGACTTCTCCGTCGTCACAATAGACCCACATTCGGCAAGCGAAATGGGCGCGCGCCACCTTATGGCGGGAGGCCGCCGCGCATGCTATGGCTTCGTCCGCAGCAACATCGAAAAGAAGTGGCCCCTTTTGCGCCAGGAGGCATTCCTGGAGGCAATCCGCGCCGCAGGGCGTCCGGCTGCCGCCTACGAGCCGCCGCCCGGAGCCAGGGGAAGCGGCGACCACGAGGCGCTGCGCGACTGGCTTGCCTCACTCCCCAAGCCGGCAGCCGTGATGGCCGACACCGACCGGCGCGCCGCAGATGTCATCGCCGCATGCCGCGACGGCGGCATGAACGTGCCGGTTGATGTGTCCGTGCTCGGAGTTGACGACGACGCATTCTACGCATTCAACTCGCGCCCGGCGCTGTCGAGCATAGCGCCGCCCCACAAGGAGCAGGGCTACATGATCGCATCCGAACTCGACCGCCTCATGCGGGCCAGGGCACGCGGCGCAAAGACGGAGGGACGGCATGTCGTGATGCGGTCGAACCACATCGTGGCGCGCGAATCGACCCGCCCCATCGGCGCCCCCGAGGTGCTGGCGCGGCGCATCGCCGCCTTCGTCCGCGAGAACGCGGCGACCGCGCCGACGGTGGCCGACGTCGCCCGCCACTTCAACTGCTCGCGGCGGCTGGTGGAACTGGCATTCAACACTGCGCGCAAGAAGACCGCCCAGGACTTCATCGCCGACTGCCGCGTCGAAGAGGTCAAGCGGAGGCTTTCGCGCCAAAGCGCCACAGTGGCGCAAGTCGCGGCCGAGTGCGGCTTCAAGACAGCCGCGCACCTCTCGCATCTCTTCAAGCGCCGGACCGGTCTTTCAATCCGCGAATGGCGCAAGCGGCAATGAGTTTCAGCACCGAGTGAAATGAGGCAGGCGCTCCAGCGGCGTCTCGACGTCCAGCGTAGCGGGGCCGTCGAAGACGGCGCCATCGTCCGCGCGCCAGCGACCAGGCGGCAGGACGACCCTGCGCCGCGCGGCGCCCTTTTCGACGACTGGCGCGACAAGCAGGTCTTCGCCCATCATGAACTGGTCGATCACTCCGGCGTAGCCCTGGCCCGGGAAGGCGTATTCGAGGTTGCGCATCATCGGCTCGCCGGTGCGCGCCGATTCCTTCGCCAGCTCCACGAACTTCGGCGCGAAGCGCTGCCGCAACGCGACCGTTTCCGAGAAGATGCGCTGGTGCTCCGGCGACAGGACGCGCCATGGCGAGGCCGAAATCTGCATCATCGGGCAAAGCGCGTGGATTTGCGCCGAACGGATGAACAGCTCCGGATCAAATGGCGCACCGGGCAGAAACGCCGTCCACTCGCCGCCTCCGATCATGTCCGGGCAGATGAATGGGCATCCGACCATCCCTGCGGCAAGCATGTCGGGGATCAGCCGCCCAAGCGCGTCCCACGTGTGCGACTTGTCGTGCAGCCGCATGATTACAGGCTTCCCGGCAAAGCCGAACCCGTTGCGGTATTCGCTCCCCTTGTATTTGAGTGCGAACTCGCCATAGAGGGCGCTCTGCGCCGCCGGCGAAACTGACGGGTCGTGCGCAAAGGTCTTCGGGGCCGCCCCCTCCGTTCCGGCGCATCCGGCGTAGAAATGGACGCCCCCGCCATCGAACTTGAAGCCGTCCGCGCCATAGTCCGCCACAAGCCGGTTCAGCTGCTCGGTGAACCACGCCACGGCATTCGGGTGCGTGAAGTCCAGCAGCGCGCTCTTGCCGTTCCACCACTCAACCGCAGCCGGCGGGACAACGCCGCCCCATCCAGGCTCCATTGATGAGGCGAGGAAGCCACCCTTTGTCGGATAGCCTCTCACGTCGTCGGGATTCCGCCCCAGGGTAATCCGGCGGTAGGCGGGCGTATCCATTGAAACGAACGGGCACATCCAGAGAAGCACCTTGAAGCCCATGGCGTGCAGCGCATTCACCATTCCCTTCGGATCGGAGAAGCGGCGCATGTCGAACTCCCATTCGCCATAGCCGTGCTGCCAGGTGTCGTCGATCATGAAGATGCCAGGCGGAACGCCATGGTCAACCATTGACTTCGCGTATGCGAGGATGTCCTTTTCGTTTTGATGGTAGGTCAGTTCAATCCACGTGTTGAGCTGCGGGGCGGAGAAGTAGAGAAGCTCCGGCTCCTCCCCCGTGGGCGGGAACCAAGTCTTCGAGGCATAGCGGAAAGCCCCGGCGAGGTCGCGCCCCGCATTCTCCTCAAAGACGATCTCCCCAGCGTCAGACTCAAGCTCTATCCTGCCATCGGCGATCTTCGCCCCGACAGGCTCCGCGCTCCATACCGCCCGCCCCTTGTCGGAGCAGAGAAGGGAGAGCGCCTGGTGGCCGTAGTTGTCCTTGCGCAGATCGCACTCGAAGCTGGTTCCTGCCGTAAATGGCATTTTTCGTCCGAATGCATTGCAAAGCCCCCACCAGTTCTCGCCGGGGAGCATTTCAATGGCCAGTTTGTTTTTTTTCATGGCTTCCATGATACCATAGTGTTGCGTATTGTGCGCGTCTCTGGTATGATTGAAGCAAAATTACCGCCATGAACATTTGCATTGTCATCGTTGTTGCCTACCTTATGGGCTCCATCCCATTCGGGCTGATCATCGGGCTTGCGCGCGGGATTGATGTCCGCACTGTCGGCTCCAAGAACATCGGGGCCACAAACGTCCTGCGCACCGTCGGGCGGCCCTGGGGCATCCTCGCCTTCGCCCTCGATTTCGGCAAGGGGGTTGCCGGGGCAGTCCTCGCGCCGCTTCTCGCGAACGCCGTCTGTGGCGGCGCCCCTGCGCCAGACATCGCGGCGCTCGCAGGCGGGCTGGCCGCAGTCGCCGGCCACACATGGCCCGTCTGGCTGCGCTTCCGCGGCGGCAAGGGCGTCGCCACCAGCGCGGGGATGCTCGTTGCGATAGCGCCGGCGGCGGTTGGAATAGCATTCGCCGTCTGGCTGGTTGTCCTGATCGCCTCGCGCTACGTCTCGCTGGCCTCCATTTCGGCGGCGGCGGCGCTCGCGGTGGCCATCTGGCTCCGCGCCTCGCATTCGGCACCGCACTGGTGGCTCGTCCCGGCGCTAGTCACGGCCCTCGCCGTCCTAGTCATTGCGCGACACCACGCCAACATCGCGCGCCTCATGTCGGGCACGGAAAACCGCTTCTCCTGGAAGCGCCACTAAACGCCCCTACTTCTCAACTATTCAACTTCCCAACTTTTCAACTGTTATTCTGGCGCGCAAAGTTCGCCGACGAGGCCGCGCAGAGTCTTTTCCACCGACTCCGGCACGGGCGAATCGGAAATGACGAACACCTGGCTCCGCGCATAGAATGCGCCTGCGGCCAAGGCGCGAAGCGCGCGCGCCTCTCCCGCCAGCGTGCCATCGCCCTCGCGCCAGGCAAGCGCGATTCCCGCATAGCGCACGTTGCGGCTGAAGAGCGTGGCGACATTGGCCAGCCCCGTCTGCATGACGGGCGCCTCAACGGCCGTCGAGAGGACGCGCGGGCTGTCCGCCCGCAGGTCTGTCGCGATATTGGCGCCGGCGGCGATCAGTGCGTCGCGGCTTGGGAAGTCGCGGACGCCCCACGCCAGCGCGTTCACCCCCTGCCCTACGCAAACCCAGTCGGGCGCGAAGCCGCACGAAGCGAGGACGCGCCCCGTAAAGGCGGCTAGACTCTCGCCGCCTAGGAAGTCCGGTCGCTGCATGATCTGGATTGCGACGCCGACGCCGAGCGAGGCGACATGGCGCACGACTTCAATGCGACGCCTGACCATCTCCTCCGTCTCAGCCATTGAGATGCGCACGAGGGCCTTCCTGCATCCGGTGGCGCGGACGGCCTCTCCGGCGCGTGCGGCATCCGTCTCGCGGACGATTGTGCGGCGAACGACTGGTGCGTCGGGCGGCGCGTCGAGGCGACTCGGCCGCGCGGCAAGGGTTTCGCTGGAGAATCGACGCAAGAGGAGGCGCTCCTCGCGCAGCAGCCACTTGCGGTAGGAAGGCTCCAGGAATCCGAGCATGGCATTCTCGTCGGCGGCCACCTGCGCGGGGCGCGACTTCTCGTCGTCCCAGACCCACTGCAGGCGCGCAGGCGGATATGGCGCCTGCGCCGGCGCCTTCTGCGGATTGAGAACGTAGTCGAGTTCGCGGAACGGGTGGCGGAACTTGCGCGTCTTGGAATGGAAGCGGAAGAGCCGATACCAGAAGCGCCAAGCCGAGATAAAGCGCGGCGGCGGCTCCTCGCCCCAGTAGAGCCGCATGAAGAGAGCCATGAAGCCTGGAGGCAGGCAGATGCGGGCGAGGTCGCGGCCGCGCTGCCATGTGGTGAGCGGCGACGAGCCGAAGCGCGTGCGGTTGAGGTCTAGGAAAAGCGCGTCGCAGTATGGCCCGCCTGGGGAGCGGCGGGTTAAGAAAACATTCTGGTTGCCAAGGTCGCCGTGGCGGCAGCCTGCGTCGTGGAGGGCGCGGATGCCAGTGGCGGCCAGACGCAGGACCGCGAGGAAGGAGGAATAGGGCGCGCGGGTGTTCCAGAGTTCGACGAGGCGGTCCTTGAAGCAGAGGGCGTCGTCAACGTAAAGGGAGACGAATACGCCGCAAGTGAGGCGCGGGCCACTCCAGCGCTCGAGGCAGGCAACGGGCGGGGTCGTGCCGATTCCGGACTTGGCGAGGAACGAGGCGGCTTCGAAGGTGCGGTGCGCCTTTGAGGAGTGTAGTCGGTCCCAGAGGTCCTTGAAGGGCGACTGGCGGCCGAAGAACTTGGCGACGGCGTCGATCTGGCGGCCGCCGGCGCCGCTGAGGCGCAGCCTGACGGTGCGGTGGCGTCCCGCCTGCAGGAGCGTGGCTTCGGGCGAGGCGGCGAGGGTTTCGATTTGCGCAAGCGAGGCGCGCAGCTCCGGCGAGTCAAGGGCCGGGCTTACAAGGGCGCGGAAGGCTCCGATTCTCTGCCAGGGTGCCTTCATAGCGGGCGCGCCCCTATTCGGCGAGTTCGGCTTCAAGGCGCTGGGCGAGGTCGTGCTCGTGGAGGGCGTCGAGCATCAAGTCGAGGTCGCCGTCCATCACCGAGGAGAGGTTGTGGGCGGTGTAGCCCACGCGGTGGTCGGTGATGCGGTTCTGCGGGTAGTTGTAGGTGCGGATCTTCTGGCTGCGGTCGCCGTTGCCGGCGAGGTCGCGGCGGTTGCGGCTGTCCTTTGCCTCCTCGGCTGAGCGACGCTGGTCGAGGATGCGCGCCTTGAGGACGGCCATGCACTTCTCCTTGTTGCGGAGCTGCGAGCGCTCGTCCTGGCACTGCGCCACGAGGCCGGTCGGGAGGTGGGTGATGCGGACTGCCGAATAGGTGGTGTTCACGCCCTGGCCGCCGTGGCCGCCCGCGCAGAAGATGTCGATGCGCAGGTCGCTGTCTGGGATGTCGAGGTCGTCCTCCTCATCGGCTTCGGGTAGTAGGAGGACGGTGGCGGCGGAGGTGTGGATGCGGCCCTGGGCCTCCGTGGCGGGGACGCGCTGCACGCGGTGCGTGCCGCTCTCGAACTTGAGGCGGCCGTAAACGCCCTCGCCGGTGATTGTGGCGATGACCTCCTTGAAGCCGCCAGCTTCGCCCTCGTTGGAGTCGAGGACGGAAACCTTCCAGCCCTTCGACTCGGCATAGCGCGAATACATGCGGAAGAGGTCGCCGGCGAAAAGGGCTGCCTCGTCGCCGCCTGTGCCGCCGCGCACCTCAAGAATGGCGTTGCGGTCGTCGGCCGCGTCCGGCGGCAGCAGCGAGACGAGCACGGCGTGCTCGCACTCGGCAATCTTCGCGGGAAGCCCCTCGGCCTCCTCGCGCGCCATCTCGCGCAGCTCGGGGTCGGTCGAAGGGTCGTCGATCAGCGCCTTGTTGTCTTCCAGCTCCTTGATTGCCGAAGTGTATGCACGAACATTCGCCTCAAGACGCTTCAGCGAGGCATGCTCGCGGACGGCTTTCTTGAGGCGCTTCGGATCGGCAAGAGTAGCCGGGTCGCCAAGAAGACGCTCCAAGTCCTCCAGGCGGTCCAGCACCCGCGTGACACGTTTCTGGTCAATCATGGGTGGGCCTCCGCGGACGGACTTAGGCGTAATTTATTTCTTCTTGCCGTAGCGCTTGTAGAACTGGTCGATGCGGCCTTCGGTGTCAACCAGCGTCTGCTGCCCTGTGAAATAGGGGTGGCAGGCGGAGCAGGTGTTCACCGACATCGCCTTCTTGGTGGAGCGGGTGTGTATGACGTTTCCGCACGCGCAGGTGATTGTCGCGTCGGCGTATTCGGGATGGATGTCCTTCTTCATGATGAATCCCTTTGTAAAAAGAATGGTCTAAAATGATACCAAAGTGCCTTTCCTATGTCAAATCACAGCGAAAAAAAACTCCGGCATCCGCTGACCCGCATGAGGCTACTCCCACTAGAACCCGCTGTCGGATGTCTACCTGTTGCTCACCATGTTGAGCAGCAGGTGGAAGTGGTTGGCTATATGGCATCGTTTTCCCTGTGAAATGGTAATTTATGGCAATGTGACGCAGAGGCGGAAGCCGTATGTGGTGTTAGCCGTGCCTGGCGCCTGGCTGGTCCTAAAGGCCGAACGCATGCCCTTGGCGCCGTCATAGTAGTATGAAGAACGAATGACGCGCTCGCTTCCCGACGACGGTCCTTTGGGATCAATGGCCGGCGCGTCTGACGTGTCATAGTCGCCGTACCAGTCAAGGCACCATTCCAATTGATTGCCATACATGTCGTAGAAGCCCCAGCCGTTCGGCTGCCTGCCCCCGACGGCGTGAACTCTTTCACTGCCATTGTTGCCGGTGAACCACGCTATGGGTTCCACGTCGGGATTGCCCCATTGCGCATCGTTGCCCTTGCCTGTGTAGATGGCGGTGGTCGTTCCGGCGCGGCAGGCGAACTCCCACTGCGCCTCGGTTGGAAGGTCGAGGGCAAGCCCCGTCGCCGAACGCATCGTCGAGAGGTAGCCTCCGGCCGTCGAACCCGTCGAGGGCCAGTTGATGCCGTCCGAAACCGAGCCACGGAGGTTGTTGTAGAGGATTCGTCCGATTGGCGCCTGGTCGGGATCATCGCCATCATAGGGGGTTTCCTGCTCGCCGTAGGTGGCGTGAACCTTGCAGCCCATGAGGGCGAACTGCTTTCGCGTCGTCTCGTAAATGGCCAGGTAGTAGTCGTTCGTGAGGCTGACGAGGTGCTGCGTTTCCGTGGTGTTGCGCCATTGGTTCTCGTCCTCCGGCGAACCCATGGTGAAGGTCATGCCGGCGGCACTGACCTTCTTCATCACGAGGTGGGTCGTGCGGTAGATGTCGTTGGTTAGCCCGCCATGAGGGAGGAAGCCTTCGGAGGCGTAATAGGCGATGGCCTTGGTTTCGAGATTAATGTCCATGACATCGGGCGGGACATCTCGCGCCCACGCCTTGAGCGACACCGAAATGGATGGGGTGTCGGACTTCTGGTCGGGCCAGCTGCTGCGCGCATCCCAGACTATTGACCTGTCGCCGGCGGGAACGAGCTGGTTGCAGTCGCCTGTGACGAACGAGATGTTCTGTCCGCCGATGGAGACGTGGTTCGTGAGGACATCCATCGTAATGTAGGCGGGTTCGTCAAGGTGGTAGGAGATACGGAATTTGCAGCGCTTGTCCTGTTCGACGCGAAACGCGGTGATCTGCGGGTCGTAGCCAAGCGAATCGGAGGCGGGGCCCGAAATGCCATTCAGCAGAACGCGCTTGCGCGGGTTGTCCACGGAGGCCCTGAAGCAGTCCGGCGTGATGCCAAGGCTCACGGGTTCATGCTCGACGCTCCAGCCCGACCATTCGCGGAAGGCGTGGTAGGTCCAGTCCCAGCCGTAGTTCCCGAAGATGTCGATGAGGTCGCGGAGATAGACCTCCACGCCGCCTGCCCATGCGGGGGCGGAGAATTCGCCGACGTAGATTTTCGCCCCGTGCGCCGCCTCGAAGGCGCGCGCCTTCGAGAGGACTTGCTGGAGATAGGTCTTGTCACGCCCCTCCCGGGGATAGTAGAGGATGTCGAAGTTCGTTTCGCCGTTCACGCCCTGGTGCGTGTAGCTGCCCGGCTCGTACATGTGCAGTTCGTAGATCACGTTCGTCAGATTGAGCGGCGAGAGGTAGGAGAAGGTGAGCGGCGAATCCTTCTTGTTGGACTCGATGATGATTGGCGTCTCGGGATCGATGGCGCGGATCGCCTCGGCGGCGAGACGCTGTATCGTCCAGTAGTCGTAGAGCACCGGACCGGGCTGGCTCAGTTCGTTGCAGAGGTCGTAGCCGTAGCTTCCGGCGCGGCCCTTGAAGCGCGTCGCGCTGTTCCGCCAGCGT
>JAEEGL012641480.1_pt1 | contig 69019 bp, 63 predicted proteins | sample 9134231 | NCBI WGS metagenome assembly JAEEGL01 (sample SAMN16246548, study PRJNA631951) | gut metagenome | biome: gut microbiome; feature: rumen; material: fiber-attached | host: Bos | place: Iran: Karaj | collected 2018-10 | reverse complement strand
TCGGATCCACCAAGAACGGCAGAGATTCCGAAGCCAAGAGACTTGGAGCCAAGAGAGCAGACGGACAGTTTGTTAAGGCCGGCAACATATTATACAGACAGCGCGGTACTAAGATACATCCGGGTAATAACGTAGGACGCGGCGGAGATGATACATTATTCGCACTTGTTGATGGAGTTCTCAGATTCGAGAGACTCGGCAGAGATAAGAAGCAGGCATCTGTATATCCGGTTCAGAAGTAATACCAGCATTTATGGCTCCGAACATATTGTCCGGAGCCTTTTTACTTTACGATTTGTGTATTTGAAAGAGGTAATCGATGTTTGCGGACAGAGCAACGATATATGTCAGAAGCGGCAAGGGAGGAGACGGACACGTATCCTTCAGAAGAGAAAAATATGTGCCTAACGGCGGACCGGACGGCGGAGACGGCGGCAATGGCGGAAGCGTGATCCTTAGGGTTGATAACGGGGTCAATACTTTGGCCGATTACAGGCATGTACGCAAGTACAAGGCCGAGGATGGCGAGGAAGGCCGCAAGAAGAACTGCCGTGGCAAGAACGGACAGGATATTGTGCTTAAGGTTCCGGCAGGAACTGTAGTAAAAGAAGCTGAGACTGACAAGGTGATCGTCGATATGTCCGGAGACATGACTGAATATGTCCTGCTTACGGGCGGCAGAGGCGGCAATGGCAATCAGCATTATGCCACCAGTTCGATGCAGGCACCCAAATATGCACAGCCCGGTCAGCCGGCCAAGGAACTTAATCTTAAGTTGGAACTTAAAGTCATAGCAGATGTCGGACTGGTAGGATTTCCCAATGTCGGAAAGAGTACATTCCTTACAAGGATATCCAACGCAAGACCCGAGATAGCCAATTATCACTTTACGACTTTAAGTCCGCACTTGGGCGTGGTCGATCTTAAAGATGCACCGGGATATGTTGTTGCTGATATTCCGGGACTCATAGAAGGTGCGGCAGAAGGTATCGGACTCGGACATGAATTTTTAAGACATATAGAAAGAACAAGAGTTATAATACATATAGTGGATGCTGCGGGAAGTGAAGGCAGAGATCCGATAAGCGATATATATGCCATTAATAAGGAACTTTCGCTTTACGATGAGAAACTGGCTAGGCGTCCGCAGATAATAGCGGCAAATAAGCTTGATCTGATAGATGGATCGAATGGATTTACCAAAGAAGAGATCGTGGACAGGCTTAAGGCTGAATTCGAACCCAAGGGATATATGGTATATCCCATGAGTGCAGCCACAGGCGAAGGTATTAAGGATATCCTGTATAAAGTTCGTAACATGCTTGACGGACTTGACGATACTCCGGTAGTCTTTGAACCCGAGTTTTTCCCTGATGAAGTCAGTACGTACATTGGCGAGCCTTTCACGGTTATATATGATCCCGAAGAGGATGAGTATGTCGTTGAAGGCCCGAGGATCGAGAAGATGCTTGGATATACCAATCTTGAAAGCGAGAAAGGCTTCGTGTTCTTCCAAAAGTTCATGAAGGAGAATGAGATTCTTGATAAACTCGAGGCACTTGGATGCGGCGAGGGGGACACTGTCAGGATGTACGGACTTAGATTTGATTATTATAAGGAGAGCGAATGACAAGCAAACAAAGGGCGTATCTTAAGGGCCTTGCAATGAATATCGATCCTGTCTTTCAGGTGGGTAAAAGCAGCATAACCCCGGAATATACCGAGGCCATAAGAGAAGCGTTTAATACCAAAGAACTTATTAAGATCGCAGTTTTAAAAAACTGCATGGATGATCCGAAAGAGATAGCGAATGTTTTGGCTGACCGCACCGGATCGCAGGTAGTTCAGGTGATAGGCAAAAAGATCGTATTATATAAGCCTGATAAGGATAAGCCCAAGATCATTTTGCCAAAGTGATATGCGGGAATATTTTAAGGTGTTTGCAGGGGTAATGAACGGAGACGGGTATGGGCAAAAAAGTTGGTATTTTAGGCGGAACGTTTAATCCGATACATTTGGGACATCTGATATTGGCTGAGCATGCGCTTTGTGAGTATCATCTGGATGAGATCCTTTTTATACCGACAGGTATATCTCATTTTAAAGGGCCGGATGTCGTGTTAGACAAGAAGATCCGCGTAGCCATGACCGGAGGCGCGATAGAGGACAATCACGGATTTGCATTGTCTACGATTGAGACCGACAGACCCGGCAACTCATACACTTTCGAGACTTTGGAGATACTTAAGACGACCAACCCGGACGTGGATTATTATCTGATACTCGGAGCAGATACGCTTTTTCAAATCGAACAGTGGATGCATCCTGAGATAATCATGATGAATGCCAAGATATTAACGGCTGTCAGAAAAGGCCAAAGTACGGAAGAACTTAAGGATAAAGCCGCCGAACTTATGCGCAAGTTCGGAGCGGAGATATATGTACTTAAGACTCCGTATATCGATATATCTTCCACGGATATCCGTAACAGGATCAAGGAAGGAAAGAGTATCAGATATATGGTGGCTGACAGGACGCTTGAATATATTAAAAAACATGGGCTTTATAAAGACTGAGTCGCCTGGTTTTTTTGAGGAATGGTTGACATAACAATAATATGGATAATAGAGAAATAACAGAGATCATATATAAGAGTCTTGATATACATAAGGCGGAGAACATTCGCGTGATAGATATAAGCAATGTATCGATTATGGCGGATTATTTCGTGATAGCTTCTGCGGGCAATATCAATCATGTGCATGCGTTGTGTGACTATCTTGAAGATGATATGCGTAAGGCAGGACTTCACTATTCGCATATAGAGGGCTATGATGCTGCCAATTGGATACTTATGGATTACGGCGATATAGTGGTACATATTTTTGATGCTTCAAGTCGTGATTTTTATGATCTTGAACATGTATGGCGAGATGGCAGTATGATAGAGATGGCATGATGTTATAAGTTTTGCAACGGCCATGATGGAGGCAATATGAGTTTATATGCTGATTATACCGATATAACCGGTTTGCTTTTTGATAAACTGGATAAAAAAAGATTCCTGCACACGCTTGGTGTAGCTGGAACCGCAGCCTGTATCGCTATGAGCCGGGGATATGATATTCGTAAGGCATATCTTGCCGGACTTTTGCATGACTGTGCCAAATATATGGACGATTCGGAGTATGTTGAATACTGCGAAAGGCATGATATCGACATGGAAGATGTTGAGGTGTCCAATCCGGGACTTTTGCATGCCAAGGTTGGCGCATATCAGGCACATAAGAAATACGGTATCGTGGATGGAGATGTTCTTGCTGCCATCAGATGGCATACCACAGGACGCCCCGGTATGTCTGAACTTGAAGCGATAGTTTTTTTGGCTGATTATATCGAACCCGGCAGATCTCATGATCCGGACCTTCCTGCCATTCGCAAAGAGGCGTTTGAGGATATCAATCAGGCTGTATATCATGTATATCGCAATACCATGATGTATCTTAAGGATTCGGATAAAATACTTGATCCCACTACTGAGATGGCTTACAGATACTATGAAGATAAAGTATCAAATTTGGACTGAATGTCCTGACAATATATGAATTTGTCACCCGTAAAAATTGTTTTTGCGGGTGCTTTTTTGTTTTCCGAATTTTCTTGAAAATGCCGTAAATACACGTGTGTTGTATGCTCACTTCTATTGACACGTGCTTTTTAATTGAATAAAATAGTTATATATGAATACTGAATTTGTTGCATATTATAATAACTACACACCGGTAGGAGATGTCCTTACGCTTGCCATATGTATGGTTTTTGTCATACTTATCAAGACTACATACATCAATCGTACGAAGAATTTCTATTACCTCAAGGCAATGATCATTTTGCTGTTTACAGCCGGACTTTCGGATCTGTTATATAATGTTTCAATGAATCATATCGGAGAGATTCCGCCGGTTTTGCATTATATACCGAGAGCCATGGTACATTTGACCATTTTTGCCAACCTAATGCTCTATGTACTGTATATGAAAGAGCCCATGAACCTTGAGGAGAGGAGTAATAAGAGATATTTTATCACGGCTCTTATAGGTTATGTTGCGGTTGCGGCTTTTGAGATCATAGGACCGATTGCACATATCGGTTTTTATATTGATCAAGATCATAATATCCACAACGGTTTTCCTATTTTCCCGGTCGGATATGTGTTTTATGTTGGAATGGTGCTGTTCCTTTTCATCAGATATCATGACAGATTGTTTAAACAAGTGTTTAATGCACTTTTTTTTACGATCCTTGTATCCATGCTCATCATATTCTTGCAACGGAGGTATGGACAGTCATCGTATACGGTTGCAACATTTACATTCCCGATATATGCTCTTTTGTATCTTGTACATTCGAATCCGTACGACATAGAGAGCGGAGCACTTGGCAGAAATGCGTTTTATGATTACATCAAGAACAACAGCGATCGCAAGAGACCATTACTTATCATGAGCCTTTTGCTTGATGATTATGACAGCACAAATAATGGCTATCCTCTTGAGTTTATCAGTATCATAAGATACTTTCTTGTGCATTTCTTTAAGGGAACGACGCTTTTTGAGATGTCAGGCGGACGTAAGATCCTTGTGGCCGATATCAATAAGAATCCGGACTACAGGGAGTCTGCGGAAATAGCGGTTGAGCAGTTTAAAAGAATGTATCCCTTGTATAAGATAGACTATAAGATCGTGGCGGTTGAGACCAATGATGAGTTGCATAAAGGCAGGGATTATCTTACTTTGCTTGAGTTCATAGAGGATAAGATGCCTAAAAACGGCATTCATTTTGCCGACGAAAAAGATATAAAGAGATATATTGACAGCAGATATATCTTAAGCGAGCTTGCAGATATTCAGGATCATATGGACCTTAATGATCCCAGAGTTGAGGTGTATTGTCAGCCTGTATTCAATATAAAAAAAGGTGTATATGATACGGCTGAAGCCCTTATGAGGCTTAAGCTTCCCGAGCTTGGGATGGTATTTCCGAATGTATTTATTCCCATAGCCGAGAAGAATAATTATATACGTACCCTCACCAGGATCATCCTTAACAAGACCTGTATTCAGATCAAGAAGATGCTTGATGAGGGATATGCGGTCAGGAGGATATCGGTCAATTTTTCGGTATTTGACGTTCGTGAGAATGATTTTTGTCACATGGTCGAGACGATCATCACCAATGCCGGTATATCATTCAGCAATATAGCCATCGAGATCACTGAATCTCAGAATGAATCGGATTTTGAAGTGGTTAAGGAGAAGATCAATGCTTTAAAAGGCAGCGGCATTAAGTTCTATCTTGATGATTTTGGCACCGGATACAGTAATTTTGAGCGTATTATGGAGCTTCCGTTTGATATCATCAAATTCGACAGATCCCTTGTTATCGCATCAAGCTCCGATGATAAGTTAAAAGCCATGGTTTCGCACATTGCCAAGATGTTTAATGATATGGATTATGCGGTATTATATGAAGGTATAGAAGATGAAGCCGATGAGGCCAGATGTATGGATATGAGCGCCAAATATCTTCAGGGATATAAGTATTCCAAACCCATACCTATAGAGAAACTTACAGATTATTTTGCCAAGACGGTCTGACAGGGTGGATCATCCTGATACATGGACTGCAGAACGGAGAGTATATGAATACGATCATCACAATAGGAAGACAGTTTGGATCGAGAGGAAGAGAGATCGGCCGTAAAGTGGCTGAGTATTACGGGATTCCTTTCTATGACAAGGATCTTATCACCAGAGCCGCCAAAGAGAGCGGATTCTGTGAAGAGATGATAGAGGTACATGATGAGAGACCAACGAGTTCCTTCCTCTATAATCTTGTTATGGATACATATTCTTTTGGGTATAACAGTTCTTCCTTTATCGATATGCCTATAAGCCACAAGATATTCCTGGCACAGTTTGATACGATCAAGAAAGTGGCCGCAGAAGGACCTTGTGTTATAGTTGGAAGATGTGCCGATTATGCTTTGTCGGAGAGAGATGACGTTATCGATCTGTTCATATATGGGGATGAACAGGCTCGTATTGATTCCATAGCCAAACGATATGAGCTAAGCCGTGATAAAGCCAAGGATATGGTTAATAAGAAAGATAAGCAGCGCTCGAGCTACTACAATTACTATTCGTCCAAGAAATGGGGCAGGGCGGACAGTTATAATCTCTGTATCGACAGTTCTGTATTCGGTATAGAAGGAACGGTAAAGATGATCATACATGCCGTAGATGATTTCGAGGAGAGCAGGAAGAATAGATAGACGTTTTTTGATCTTACCTGTGATCCTGCAAGACTTGGATTTTAGGGCATCGTTGTATTTGGACGGGGGTATAATATGATAGAGATCATTATAGATGAAGCGTCTGCTTTCGGGCGAGTGGATAAATACATACAGAGATTGCTGCCTGGCGCTCCCAGGGGACTGCTATATAAGCAATTTCGTAAAAAGAACATCACATTAAATGATGCAAAGATCGTTGGTAATGAGATCATACATGCCGGCGATACTTTGCATTTCTTTTTTTCCGATGAGACCTTTGAGAACTTTAAAAGCGGTAAATTCAAAGGTGGCAATGATAATGTGCCCGATGCTGCAGATATAGACATCAATATTAATGAACTTTTTGAAAGTGTAACGGCGCAGAAAGCGCTTGAAGCCGAGGTTGAAGGCAGGATGGCTTTTGATACGTTCGGCGCCAACAGTGTTGGAATTATCTACGAGAATGAACATATCCTGATCATGAATAAACCTGCAGGTATACTTACACAGAAGAGCAAAGCGGGAGATTTAAGCCTTAACGAATGGATGCTTGGATATTTGATGCGCAAGCTGCAGATAGATGGAAGTTCGATGATGCATTTTAAACCTTCCGTTCTTAATCGTTTGGATCGCAATACTTCAGGCATAGTTCTGGCGGGTAAGACTTTGTATGCTGCCAAGCTTATAAGTAAATTATTACAGGACAGAACCTTATATAAGTACTATCGTACTCTTGTATTCGGACGTTATCCGGAGAATGATGAGGTGCTTATGGGTTATCATTCAAAGAATTGGATGACCAATATGGTCAACGTCATGACCGAACAAGTCAACGCTGAAGATGCCCATAAATACGAGATTATTCAGACAGGCATCCGATATCTCACCACTTATGAGACCTCACAATATGGACCGATAAGTGAGCTTGATGTGTCACTTATAACAGGTAAAAGCCATCAGATCAGAGCTCATTTGTCTGCAGTTGGTTATCCGATAGTGGGCGATGCCAAATACGGCAATCAGACTCTTAATGATAAGGTATCTTTGTGTGGAATCAAATCTCAGCTTCTTCATGCATACAGGGTTGCATTCCCCAAGGATGTTGCCGAGAAACTTGGTTTAGAACAGGCGTATTTTGAGACTGAGATACCTCGCGAATGGTACAACAGACTCGGAATAGATCAGATAAAGGTGGAGAATAATGGCTACGTGGAAGAGTAGAGGCTTAAGAGGATCGGTACTTGAAGAGATGATCGGAACCACCAATAATCTTTACGCCTCTGAGGACCTTGCTCTTATACAAAAGATCCCGACACCCATTACTCCCATAGATATGGATCATTCAACCAAGCAGATCAAGCTGGCGTATTTTGATAAGAAGAGTACGGTTGACTATATAGGAGTTGCCCAGGGTATTCCGATATGCTTTGATGCCAAAGAATGTGCGACTGACAGATTTACACTTGCCAATATACATGAACATCAAGTGAGATTCATGCAGGCCTTTGAGAGACAGGAAGGAATTTCTTTTTTTCTTATTCACTTTACCGGCAGTGACAGATTTTATTATCTGCGGCTGTCTGAATACGAAGTTTTTGAAAAGAGGGCCTTTGATGGAGGCCGCAAGAGCTTTACAATCGATGAGCTTGATCCCGACTTCTTTATCGAAGATGTCAACGGTCCTATCATTCCTTATCTTGACTACATTCAGAAAGATATTAATCTAAGGCCGGAATCATAAATTGTATATATTGACAGAAAAATAAATATAATATATAATTCATCGTGATATCAGATTATCACGTTACCACGATAAAGTATTTTGCAGATGGAGAATAAATATGAAAAATCTGTTACATACGCCTGACGGCGTGAGAGACATATATAACGGAGAATATGACGATAAATGCAGAATAGAGGATACGGTTGCGCACATATTCAAAGAAGCGGGTTATCAGGGCATTCAGACACCGTCTTTTGAATATTATGACCTTTTTGGCTCGGATATAAGCACGACCCCCGGCAGGGATCTGTACAGATTTACAGATCTTGATGGAGAGACGGTTGTACTCAGATCGGATTTCACGCCCTCTATCGCCAGATGTGCGGCCAAGTATTTTACGAAGGACGATGATGTTTTAAAACTTACATATAAGGGCAATACATTCTCCCAGACATCCCAGATGCAGGGCAAACTGCGTGAGACTACGCAGATGGGCGTGGATATGATAGGAGATGGCTCGGTAGCCGCTGATGTGGAAGTGATCAAGCTTGCTATCAAGACACTGTCGGGTGTAAGTGATAAGAAGGCTGTTGTAATTTTGTCGCATATTGATTTTTTCAGCGGCTTGTGTGAAGAATTCGGACTTGATAAAGCTTCTGAACTCACTTTACGTGATTTTGTAAAGAATAAGAACTTTGTTGCAGCCAGACAGTTTCTTGAGAATCTTGTGATAAACGGTCAGCCCCTTAAAAGGGACCGTATAGAGCGTATCATGCAGCTTGAGCAGCTCATTGGTGGAGAACTCGTCTTGGACAGTGCCAAGAAACTTGTATATAACAAGACTTCTTTAAGAGCGATAGACAGACTTAAGAGGATATATGAGGCTCTAGAGGCCGAAGGCCTTGGAGACAAAGTCTATTTTGACCTGAGCATGTTGAGCAAATACGGATATTACACCGGCGTAGTATTTAAGGCATATATGTCAGGTGTTGGCGATTGTGTGGCCAAGGGCGGAAGGTATGACAATCTTTTAAGAGAATTTGGCAAGGATGCTCCGGCTATGGGCTTTGTGATAGTTATTGACGATCTGCTCCAGGCTGTTAGAGCGCCTGAAGATGATATAAGAGACAATTACCTTACTTTTGCACTGACCAAGGGAAGACTCGCGGACAAGACACTTCAGATGCTTGAGAAGATCGGTATATCATGCGAAGAAGTAAAGGATAAGGATACAAGAAAGCTTGTATTTGTCAATGATGAGCATAAGATACGCTTTTTCCTTGCAAAGGGGCCTGATGTTCCTACATATGTAGAAAGCGGCGTGGCCGACATCGGTGTTGTTGGCAAGGACACTATCATAGAAGAAAACAGGCGTATATACGAAGTACTTGACCTGGGATTTGGCAAGTGCAGGATGTGTGTATGCGGACCGAAGAGTGCCGGTAAGTTGCTTCAGACCAATGAAAAAATAAGGGTATGTACCAAATATCCCACGATCGCACGTGATTACTTCCATAATAAGAAGCATCAGACCGTTGATCTTATCAAACTTAACGGTTCTGTGGAATTGGGACCGATCATAGGACTTGGTGATGTGATAGTTGATATCGTGGAGACCGGTTCTACCTTAAGAGAAAACGGTCTTGAGATACTTGAGGAGATATGTCCTTTGTCCGCACGTATGGTTGTCAATCAGGTAAGCATGCAACTTAAGGCATATAAGATAAAGAATATTATTGAGAAACTGAAGGAGTTAGAGATAAATGAGAATTTTAAGGCTAAATGAGGAGACCAAGGCTGACATACTTGGCAGCCTGCTTAAGCGCAGTCCCTCACAATATGAAAAATATGAGCAGACTGTAAAGTCCATTGTGAATGATGTTAAAGCTCGCGGTGATGAAGCCGTATGTGAATATACTACCAAGTTCGACAGATGGGATGCGACTGCCAGGGGATTAAAAGTTACAACCGACGAGATAAAGGCTGCATACAACGAAGTGGACCCAAAGTTTATAGAGATCCTTAAAGAAGCAGCAGATAATATAAGGGATTTTCATATCAGACAGAAAAGGGACAGCTGGATCGTCACCAAGGAAGACGGATCTATATTGGGTCAGCGTGTTCTCCCGATAGACAGCGTCGGATGCTACGCACCCGGCGGCAAGGCTTATTATCCGTCATCGGTTCTTATGAATATCATTCCTGCCAAGGTAGCCGGAGTCAAGAGGATCGTACTTGCGACTCCTGCCATGGCCGAATCCGGCAAGGTCAATCCGATCACACTTGTGGCCGCTGATATTGCCGGAGCCGATGAGATAATAAAAGTGGGCGGAGCACAGGCAGTAGCTGCCATGGCTTACGGAACCGATTCCATTAAGAAGGTGTGCAAGATCACTGGACCCGGCAATATATTTGTTGCGTTAGCTAAAAAGGCTTGTTTTGGTATGGTGGGTATCGATTCCATAGCAGGCCCAAGTGAGATCCTTGTTATAGCTGATGATACGGCCAATCCGAGATATGTAGCTGCAGATCTTTTAAGTCAGGCTGAGCATGATGAACTTGCAAGCGCCATACTTTTGACAGACAGCGAAGATTTTGCAGGGAAGGTTTCTGCAGAGATTGATGAATTCCTTAAGACGCTTGATCGCGATGATATCATTACAAAATCGCTTGATAATTACGGCTATATTCTCGTAGGTAAGTCTATGGACGAACTGATTGATGCCGCCAATGATATTGCTTCGGAACACTTGGAGATTCAGACAAAGGATGCCTATGAGATAATGACCAAGATCCGTAATGCGGGAGCCATATTTATTGGACCTTATTCAAGCGAGCCTTTGGGTGACTATTTTGCCGGTCCCAATCACATACTTCCGACAAATGGCACTGCAAGATTCTTCTCGCCGCTTAATGTGGATGAATTTACCAAGAAAACTTCGCTTATTTCATATTCAAAAGCAGGTCTTGAGGCAGTACATGACAAGATCGAGTATTTTGCAAAACAGGAAAAACTTACGGCGCATGCCAATTCTATAAAAGTAAGATTTGAATAATATATTATCTAAGGAGGGAGCAATATGGAGAGACTTGCCAATATCACAAGAGATACCAAAGAGACACAGATATCGCTTGAACTTAATATCGATGGAGAAGGTAATGCCACCATTGATACCGGCATCGGATTCTTCAATCATATGTTGGGAGCTTTTACCAAGCACGGTCTGTTTGATATGAACTGTAAGTGTGATGGCGATATCGAGGTGGATGGACATCATACGGTAGAGGATACAGGCATTGTACTTGGCGAGGCTATCAGACAGGCACTTGGCGAGAAGGATGGTATCAGACGTTTCGGTAATTATATTTTACCCATGGATGATGCGCTTGTTCTGTGTGCGCTTGACTTAAGCGGAAGACCGTATCTTGGTTTTGATTATGATTTCGATGTTCCGATGGTAGGAGAACTTGATACACAGCTTATCAAGGAATTCTTCATGGCTGTATCCTACAGTGCAATGATGAATATACATATCAAAGTTCTTGCAGGCAAGAATGCTCATCACATTGCTGAGGCGATGTTTAAAGCCTTTGCAAAGGCGCTTGATGAGGCTACCACGATCGATCCCAGAATAAAAGGCGTTCCCAGCACGAAGGGTGTATTATGATGAACAAAAGACTATTACCTTGCATTTTCCTTTTTAATAAGATTGCTATCCGTTCCTATGACGATACAAGGGTGCTTAGCACCGATCCTGTAGACTTGGCCAGACAATATGTCGATAAAGGCGCTGACGGAATACTTATCATGGATCTTTCGGCTGATGATCATGAGCATGACGAGGCACTTGATATGATCAAGGCCATATGTGAAGCTGTCAGTGTTCCTGTATATGGTGCCGGCAATGTCAAGAGAAGTGAGGATATCAAAAAGCTTCTGTATGCAGGTTGTACCAAGGCAGGACTTAACTACAGCAAGCCCGACAATATTGCGCTTACCGAGGAAGTATCGAAAAGATTCGGTGTAGATAAGCTTTTTGCATCCGTAGCCAATCTGGTAAGTCTTAATGAGAACAAGAAACTGCTTGAAGATTATGTGTCAGAGATATTATTTATGACATATACAAGTGTGACTGACGCATGCAAGGCGATTAAACTTCCCGTTATAGCACTTATCCCCGATGATGATGCAGTGGATAATAACGGTATTCCCGATGAGGAGCTTAAGAAGATAGTAAAGATATGTAAGTCTGACAATCTTGCCGGATTAAGCGGAGATGTCATCGGTCATGATCTTGCCAATATCGAAGTGATCAAGAATAAGCTCAAGGAAAAAGGACTTTATACTGAGCTTTCGGATAGCGCAGTTACAGTCAATTCCTGGGCGGATCTTAAAAAGATCACAGATGCAACAGACGGACTTGTTCCTGTCGTTGTGCAGGATTATAAGAGTGATGAAGTCCTTATGGTCGCCTATATGAATGAAGAGGCTTATAATGAGACTCTTAAGACCGGGCGTATGCATTATTACAGCAGAAGCCGTCATAAACAGTGGGAAAAAGGAGAGGAGAGCGGTCATTTCCAAAATCTTAAGTCTTTATATGTTGACTGTGACAAGGATACACTGCTTGCAAAGGTAGAACAGATCGGCGTGGCCTGTCATACAGGCAATCGCTCATGTTTTTACACGAACATATATGAAAAAGAGACAGCCAGAGGGGCCAATCCGCTTAAGGTATTCACTGATGTGATGGATGTGATTTTAGATCGCAAGGTTAATCCCAAGGAAGGCTCATATACGAATTATCTGTTTGATAAAGGACTTGATAAAATACTCAAAAAGCTCGGTGAAGAGGCTACGGAGATCGTCATAGCGGCCAAGAATCCCAATCCGAACGAAGTAAAATACGAGATAAGTGATTTCCTGTATCATATGATGGTTCTTATGGCGGAACGCGGTATTACATGGGATGAAATCACCGAGGAACTGGCAAAGCGATAAAAACTGACGCATATTCAAGGATCGATATTCCAATCAAGTTGGTTTCTCGATCCTTATATTTTTAGGCACATTAATAGAAATAAATTGACACAAGTATAATTTGTTTCGTATATAATGGTAAATAGATATCCGTTTACAATTTCAAACGGACATGGTTCGTGATTGCATACGCAAAGTACGTGTTGGAAGGGAGTAAATATGACAGAGTTTAATGAAAACATGATCAATGATGATGAGCTCAGTGAAGTGTCAGGCGGAGAGGGAGAATCAAATCTAACCATCAAATTCAAAAAAGGAGACAGGGTCAAGTTTAGATCTGAAGTGAACGGGGAAGAAATGATACATGGTTCAGTTTGGTCTTCGAGCAAAGCATTTAATACTATCTTGGTTGCAATACAAGTTGATGTTCCTTACAAGGGATCAAATATGGCCCGTATTAACCAGGAAAAAGTTTTCCACGAATAACAGTTTTAATTTCAACACATATATATTTCAAATAATAGGGGGATATATGAACAAAGATATGTTAGATAATATGCTTGATGAAAATGAGCTTAGTATGGCCTCGGGAGGCGATGATCTTTCTGAAAACACTATTGAATCACATTCATTTCAATGTGAAAATGGTCATATTTTTGAATCACAGTTTCCCATGATATGTCCTGTATGCGGTAGTGCTAATATATCCATGCGTAAAGTCTGAGCGTGTTATATATATATACATGTTTTTTTCACTATAACTATTCGTTAAACTGTTCTTTTGCGAATAGTTAATTCTTTTGTACGTCAGTAAGACTTCCCCATATGCCTTCTAAAGCTTTATTCAGATCGCTCATATCAGATCCCTCCACAGTACTCTTCCCTTATACCAAAATTATAGTTTATTGTTCTGCTTATTTCTATATATTTATACGATACGTAATGTAGTTGGGCAAAAAAATAATTCAAACGCCTTGATCAACAAAATTTGAGCAATAAAACCGCAAAAAACTGAAGCAAAAATTGAAAATCCGTCAGGCAAAATATAATGAGATTATATGTTCTTTCGGATATATACTACATACGAAACAAAACAAACTTACATACATCCAAAATCAATAAGGAGGAACCAATATGTCACTGTTCACAAGGAAAGAAAAATTCACTGTCTACTCTGAATTTCAAAAGGATGAGTTTATTGAAAAGCTCGAAAAGGCTCATGTGGATTATCAGCTACGCGAAGATCGAAGCAGCGTATTCAATGATAAGACAATGTATATCTTCAGTGTCAGAGCCGGTGAACTTAAAAAGGTGATCTAAGCTGTGACCTTTTGCATAAATTTCATTTTTCATCCCTAATAGAAAGAAGCCTTAATATATGATGTATAACATATATTAGGGCTCTCTCTATTATAATACATTCAAATATTTGATCATCGTACAACCTTGATATTGGTTATTGCGATCTGGTCACCGGTAAGTGCTGCGTATATATCCTGTTCTCCATCAAGGACAGTGACCACACATTTGACGGATAAGCCCATATTCTCAGTAGATACAGTGATCTTATTACCTTTTTTTGCAAAAGTCACTTCGCAGTCAATTCCATCTTTACACTGTTTCTTCCATTCATCCCAACCCACAAAATCTTCCGTTCTGTTGACTATCATTCTGTTCTGAGAACCACCGGAACCTTCCCAGTCCTCTCCGTCGAATCTTACAAGAACATAATCTCTGTAATTCTCACTGTGTACACCCTTGTCATCGGAATGGAATATGTCAACATAAGGACAATGCCATATTAGCCTTGCCGCAGGAAGACTCACGGAATGGAATGTAAGCTTAAGCCCGTCTGTAATGGCAATCGCATCGGAATAATCACTTCTGTGGCCATCAATCTGAACGTTGGGAAGATCGCCTTCCGGACCGTCTATATAACTGATTTCCTCTGCAATACGCGTGATATAATCATCGCTTATGGGATCCTTGGCCTTGTTGATGGTCACATCTGTGATATCACAGTACTCTCCTGTCAATCCGATATATGCATATCTTGAATTGTCCGGTAAAACTGCGGTGATTTCCATAGTCTTATGACCGTCATTGATCTTAATAAGAACATGATCTTTAATCCTGACAGCATCGATATTATAGATTATATCATGGTCTGACACATTATTTCTTATTCTGTTTCTGTCATTGTCAACGGTATTGATCTGAATCTTTCTGATATTGTCACCTTCCGAACGACCATCAAAACATACCATACAATATTCTAAATAATTGAAATCCTTAATAGTCTTTTCTTCATCGTGAACACGACCATCAAGCGAATCAAATAATATGATCGTAGGAAGTATTGCATCCTTGACAGAATTGTTCTTGGGTGTGAACTTAAGATGGATCTTGGCCATGTAAGGTGATACCAGGATGCCTTCTGATATATCACTCCTGAATTCCTCACAGTACAATTCATTGTTGCCGGCTTGCTCTCTTAATGCATCCCGCTCTTTCATGCGATACATGACGTCTTCATCGATAAGCTTCTGCATGATCTTGGCTATCTCAGGATCAAACTGAGTGCCCGCATTTTTGACTATCTCTTCTCTTACAAGCTGCTGCGGTATGGCATCTCTGTAACTTCTGTTGGATGTCATGGCGTCATAAGCATCAGCAACGGATATTATCCTGGCAATCTCCGGTATATCCTCACCCTTAAGTCCTTCCGGATATCCTTTACCGTCATATCTTTCGTGATGATAGTGAGCTCCTACGCTTAAGTAGGGGTACTCATTTATGCTCTTAAGTATTTGATGTCCTTTGGCGGGATGTTGCTTGATCTCGAAATATTCTTCGGGAGTAAGTTTGCCCTTTTTGGTGATGATCTGATCGGCGATACCTATCTTGCCCACATCATGTAAAAGTGCCGTGTAATATATCCTGTAGCATTCATCATCGCTCTTACCCATCATACGGGCAATCTTCTCGGAATACTCAGCGACTCTTAAGGAATGACCGTGTGAATACGTATCTTTGGCGTCAACGGCACTGACCAAAGCTGTGGCTGTCTGTTCGAACAGATGCTGTGACAGTCGCTGCTGCTTCTTAAGAAGTTCGATCTCATTATCTTTATATCTGTCAAGCATGAGATTTCTTCTGTATATAACTATAATTGCAATGATGGTTAAGAGATTATTGAATATACCGGGAATGCTCGATATAGTCCTGGCAAATATAATATTCCGAATAAGCGCAGGGAACTGCAGCAATAAAAGAATCAAGGACGTGATGAATCCGGTCTTTTTAAAGAATACTACAAGGAAGATAATACAGATATTGGCAAGCGAAGTGACAACTCCCGCAAATGATGATACAGGGAATATCCTTCCGAATATTATAACTGAATCCTGAGATCTTGCGATATTATCAACCAAAACGGATGAAAATGCATATATGGTAAACAGAACCACAAATACCGATTTGGACAGAGTTCTGCTGTTGGTCCTGATATCGAACTGCATCTGAGCATTCGAGGTGTTCTTAATGCTATTAAGTTCAATATTTTGAGTTCTGTTTTTTTGCATCTTGGTTCTATTACCACAATGATTCTTTTGAATCCTCGAAAAGCCTTATAAGATCAAAAGGCTTAATATTCTCTGATTTATCGATTATATCACAAAATTCGCCAAGTAAATCAGATATTTTGCTGGATAATTCATCAAGTTTTGCATTTTTTTGCGTATCATCCTCTTCTTCAACATAGTTCTCGAGTCGACCGAAGGTATAATGACCATCTTTTATCCCTAAAAAGGTCTTTATCATCTCTGGATTAAAAGCACCAAAAGCCGCATAAACACCTATAGTATCAGCCACTACTTCATCCCAGATCGCATCGGTTAACTCAGGATAGAGCTTGCGACAGATAAAATGTGTACATTCATGATATTTTCTGATCGTATCCGATGCAACTATCCACTCATCATCCGGCATATTGACTTGCGATGCAGGAACTGCGCTGTAAGGGCCTACGGAAAGTACGATAAGTACATCAAGGTAATTCTTCTTATCAGATGTAAAACGTCTAAACTCCTCTGACCAAGCCAAATCTTTATCGGTATCATCAGACAGCGTCTTAAGATATTCATCCCTGTGGTCATGGATCTTCTTCCAGTTGATGATACCGCTTATTATCGATGCACCCTGAGTATCCGGAATGACTACGGGTTTGCATTTATTGGCGATTATCTGCAAAAAAGTCACAAAATCAGCCCTTTCTCCGATTGTTACGCATAGCACCTCGCCTGCCGGAGTATCAAGACACTCAAGCTTATCCAAATGGCTTGTCTTAAAATGAGACAGGTTCTTTAATTCGGGCTCCATGCCTCTTTTTACCACATTGGAATACATCTCTTCGGTATCATCCGAAGGTGGAATATAAAGTTGATTATATGTTCTTGCAAGTTCCTTAAATACATTCATGTTCACTCTCCTACTATCCGTCCCATATATTCCGGAATCGGCGCCATGGTCTCCACATATCTTCCGTCAGACGGATGCTTAAAGCCAAGCATATATGCATGAAGCGCCTGACCTGCCGTATCGGTCTTTTTGAAGGAATTGGAAGGTTTCCTGCCTCTGTAATAAACTTCATCCCCTAAAAGCGGGAACCCAAGCGACTCCATATGTACTCTTATCTGGTGTGTACGCCCGGTCTTGAGCCTGCATTCGATATATGTAAGGCCGTATTCTTCAAGCCTTTTAATTATCGTCACATGAGTGATCGCTTCTTTGCCCGCTCTGTTTATAGCCATACGTTTTCGATCGGTAGGATGTCTGCCTATGGGGGCATCCACTGTAAGTTCATCCTCAGGTATGATGCCGCAAACTATGGCCCTGTATGTTCTGTTTAAACTGTGATCCTTAAGTTGCTCTGCTATAACGGCGTGAGCGGCGTCATTTTTGCAGGCAATGATGGAACCTGAGGTATCTTTGTCTATCCTGTGTACTATTCCCGGTCGTAATACACCGTTAATGCCCGAAAGTGACTCGCCGCAGTGATACATGAGTGCATTGACCAGTGTACCGCTGTTATGCCCTGCAGCCGGATGTACGACCATTCCTTTGGGTTTATTGACCACAATGACATCATCATCTTCATACAAGATATCAAGAGGTATGTCTTCCGGTAAAATATTGGGCTCTTTAGCCTCCGGAGCCATCATATCTATACTGTCGCCCTCTTTGACGGACCATGAAGCCTTCCTTGGTACTCCGTTAAGCAGAATCTGCTCCTCTGATATAAGCTTTTTTATATAGGTTCTTGAAAAATAAGCACCGGCAAGTTCTGACGCAGCCTTATCAAGGCGTAATCCGTCGCACTCCCCGGTGACAGTAAAGATATATCTATTGTTCTTCATTCTTTTCCTTTTTTAGATTTAAAAATTCCATATCTTCGGCCTTGTAGAAAAACAGAACCGACAGTATGAGCACCGCGCATGCAACGGTCACATATATATCCGCAACATTGAATATCGGGAAGTTGATCAGTGAAAAATAGAAGAAATCAACAACATATTCAGTCGTAAGTCTGTCTATCATATTGCCGACAGCACCCGCTCCGACCAGTATAAGGCAGATACGCATGATTATGTAATGCTTGTCTGCAGGCATACGTATCATGCAATACAGCACAAATAGCACCATGATCACCGCAATGGCTAAGAAATATATCTTCATATTCTGCATAATGCCAAATGCAGCGCCGCGATTCTCAAGATAATTAAGTTCAAATACGCCATCAATAAGTACGATCGGCTTTTTGCCCTTAAGATACATCACAGCGAGGGATTTGGTATATATATCCGCACATACCAATCCGCCTATGATAAGTATATCAAGTATGACATGAAGCACTCTTTTAAGGATCGGATGTTCCTTGACTTCCACATATTCGGAGTCATCATCATCGATAAGCGACGACAGATCAATATTACTGATGCCTATCGAGTTATTTGTGCTTTTGATGTTATCAGTTGTGTTGTTATTATCTGTATTTCCGGTATTCTCTGCCATATCAGTCATTGCTTTCCGTATATTCTATCTCTTTAAGCGCTTCTCTCATCTCATCGACTGTCACGCTTCTGTCGATTACAGCTTTACCTATCTTTTTGAGCAGGATGAACTTAAGCCCCGTTTGGTCCTGCTTCTTATCAAAAGAAACCCGTCTTATTATCTCATCTATGTCAATATTCTCAACAGTGATCGGTAGATTGAAGGGTACGAGCATATCGCGCAGCTCAAGATACTCCTCAAGACTGATCATCTCTTTCTTATATGAAATATGAGCAGCTGCGACCATTCCAAGTGCTACGCACTCGCCGTGTACAAGCTCTCCCATCTTATATGATTCTATTGCATGGCCCAAAGTATGACCGAAGTTGAGCAATGCTCTGTCGCCATCTTCATACGGATCCTTCTCAACGACAAGTCGTTTGATATTGACCGAACGATATACAAGTTCTGTTAGTGCCTCGGGATCTCTGTCGCATATCTCATACATCGAATCAATAAGCCACTCATAATAGTGTTCGTCCTTGATGATCGCACTCTTCATGGCTTCTGCAAAGCCGTTATAGAACTGTCTCTCGTCAAGTGTAGTAAGTGTCGACGTATTCATATATACAAGAGTCGGGAAATAGAAAGTGCCATATACATTCTTAATACTGTTGTAATCGACACCGTTTTTGCCACCAACGCTCGAATCGCACATCGCAAGCAACGTAGTGGGAATCTGTATAAAAGGAAGGCCTCTTCTGTATTGGCTTACCGCATATCCGGCAAGATCGCCCACAACTCCTCCGCCTAATGCCACACATATATCCGAACGCTTGAATTCAAGTTCAGTAAGGCGCTCCAGTATAGCATCCGAATTATCCTTGGTCTTGGAACTCTCGCCTGCCGTGATAGTAAAATCAAAAGAAGTGATATCACACTGCGAAAGTTTATCCTTTATTGTATCAAGATAAATAGGTCCGACTATACTGTCAGTAACAATAAGTGCCTTACGTCCACAGTATTCAAGTCTCTTAAGTTCGTCATTGAGGGCATCGAAACTTACATCTATCACGATGTCATAATCTCTTTTGGTAGGTGTCTTGACTGTCAATCTTTCCATGTAGTATGTCCTTACAATAAAATAACCTACCCGTTACGCACAATAAATCCCGGCATACACGGGTAGGTGATGTTCAAATAAAACTAGCGATTCCTGTCTGATGAATCCGAGATATAATTTGAAAAATCTCCGGAAACATCTACACTGGCAGGCGTAATAAGGAAAATGAAATCTGAGATCTGCTGAAGATTGCCTCCAAGTGCATAGCAGCCGCCTGATGAAAAATCAAAAACCATCTGTGCGATGGACTTCTCGAGTCCCTCCATATTAAGGACAACAGTCCTGTTGGCTATAAGAGTATCAACGATCTCTCTTGAGTCATTGACGGTCGTAGGCTTAAAACATACAACCTCCATGCCGTTACCAAGTCTCTTATTCCTGCCTGCGCCGGGCTTATTAAGAGGTCTTCTGTCTTCTGCCACAGGAGCCGCAGCAGCGCCCTTGGCAGTAGCTCTGGGAATATCCTCTTCTGCCTCACCGCCATCTAAATAATCGCCGTTATCAAGTGTCTCTTCATCACCAAGCTCAAGTTTGCCCAGAAATGATTCCATAAAACCCATAACTTTATTCTCCCATCATAAAAAACACTTTATGTCAACCGTTAACCGCATGTGAATAATCTCGTTCACCGAATATTCCGGTACCCACACGCACATAATAAGCGCCTTCCTCTATGGCTACCGTGTAATCACCGGTCATACCCATAGACAATACGCTCATACTAGTATTATCAATGTTTTTATTCGTTATGTCAACAGATAATTGCTTCAATTGCGCAAAATATGCTCTGTTTTCTTCCGGATCATCTACATATGGTGCTATGGTCATAAGTCCTCTTATTGTAATGCCCGGCAAACCGGCTATCTCTCTTATCAATGATTCGCACTCATCAGGGCGTATACCAAACTTGCTCTCCTCGCCTGCAACATTGACTTCTATGAGTATGGGTATCACTCTGCCCACCTTAACTGCCTGCTTGCTTATCTCCCCTGCAAGCTTAAGACTGTCTACACTGTGGATCAAATATACCTTGTCGGCTATATATTTGACCTTATTGGTCTGAAGATGACCTATCATGTGCCATCTGATATCCGAAGGAAGCTTGTCATACTTATCCATTATTTCCTGGACTTTGTTCTCTCCAAAATCTCTGATCCCGAGATCGTAGGCTTCCTTAAGCATCTCTACAGGTTTGGTCTTGCTGACTGCTATCAGATTGACTTCCTCTTTATTTCTGCCGCCTCTCTTTACGGCTTCGTCGATATTCTTTTTTACAATGCTCAGATTCTCTTTAATCATATATGAATTCATCCGTAGTAACGCTTGTTGCATCCAATGCTATATAGTCATATGCCACAAGACCGTAATCTGTATTGGACTTTATGATCGAATACTCATCATTCTGCCCAAGTATCTGTATCTGCTTAAAATCCGCATATCCCTTATTGATATTATATACACCCAAAAGCTTGGCCACTTTGGATATCGTATAATCTTCAAGCGAATCCGTACTCTGAATCCTGTCCCCGACCTTAAGGGCATCATGATCGATAAAGTATTCGCCGTCTTTTTCGCTGTATATGGTCACAGGGATCGTCTGGGTAGTCATGGTACCGTCTTCGGAATATACTTCCTTAAGCACTACATCGTTGTTATTATTGCCGCCTTTGGTCACATATGCTGCGGGGATCAAGAAGAACTCTCTTTCTACGATCGCCGAATTGGGTACTTTAAGCCCTGTATCCACATCAGTGATAAGCTCTACATCTATATACCGGTCTGTCGCAAAGGTGACCATGGAATTGGTAAAATGCAGCTGTACGTATGTGTTGCCGTCTTCCTGACCTTCAAGCAGTTCAACACGTCCCCATGATTCATATCTGTTTTTTAAGAATCTCACTTTAACATATTCTTTTTCGAGCAATTCTTCAGCCCGTTCCCTGTCGGCCTGAATGATAATCGACCATTCTTCATTATCCGAAAGCTTATACAAAGGATCACCTACGGATACTATGGAATTGTTGATTAGCTGTGTCTTTTGATGCTCCTCTTTTATAAACCAGCTCTCATCCACGTCAAAAGGCTCTTTGTCCTCGAGTCCGTCTATCGAATATATGACTATTCCGGATTCGGGACAGCGGCACAGATTGATAAGTTCTATTCCGCTAGTGGCTTCAAGTTCACTTAAATTACTTAAGAGGTTGCTGTTGGCGTATTTCATAACGGAACTTTTGATGGCGTATTTAAAATCGTAGGCCGACTGAAAGTTCCTGTTATCGAAGGCAGCGCTGAAATCCGAGATTTCATTCTTGATCTCGGATATATCATTATCGCTTAGCATGGCTGAATTGCCGGATCCGGGATCTTTTGTCATCATATCCTGAAGCTTACCCGTCTCGTCGACAGAACATACTATTCCGCCGGCTCCGACCTTCTCACCTTCCCTGGCATAGTAATTGACATAGCCGGAATACTCACTGGTAACGACTGTCTCATCACGCCATGCTATTCCTTCATATACGTTGGTTACAGACAATGATCCCGTCTTAACCTCATATCCCACAATGTGTTTGGAGGTAAAGTACATGAATGAACATACAACGATATATACCATTATGACAAGGAAACACAGTATTCCTATATTGATATTAAGCGGCTTTTTATAGTCGCGAATATTATCCCGTGCCACAATACTCCATTCTAAAGCAGACTTTACAACTTAAAAGCCCCGGAGCGATGTCCGAGGCTTATAAACTAATGTATTCAGATACTATAAAGCAACAATAACGTGCTTCTTGATATCCTCACTCAGCTCGCCGGCATCAATCGAAGCGCTTACAACAATATCGATACCGAACTTGTCGCTGATGCCTTCAAACTTCTTGACAAGTTCCTCAAATCCTGCCTTGTCAAGGCGTGCGATCTTGATGATGCCGTCTATATAAATCTTCTGTATGTCGTGATCCTGTGAAATAATACCGTATATGAAGCCTACGAATTCAGACTTGTTTTCAAAATCATAATCTGTAACGTTGATAAGACGAACTCTGTTGTTGAGTTCAAACATGTGCTTGGTGCTTCTGTCCAAGAAAACTATATTCCCCGAAGCTTCCTTGATCTCTTCATTGACCTTGTCAAGTAAGTGCTTGGTCTTGCCCTTGCCTTCAGAACCTACGATTAATTGTATCATTGGGGTACCCTCCTTTAAGCAGCGATTCTGCTTATCTAAAATTATACATAAATACAGTCAAAATTACAATACTTATTGCGAAGTGATCTCCTTAAGAATCTCCGCCATTTCTTCGTTAAGCAAAGCCCTTGTACTGGCTCTTAAGATCACGGCAATATAAGGGTTGCCGGCTGCATCCTTGACCACAAGTATGAGGCAATTACCGGCCGCATTTGTGGTTCCCGTCTTGCCTCCGATCACATTGACATTTTCCGGTGGATTATAGTCACCGCGAAGAAATAGATTCGTAGTCTTAAGGCTCATGCTTTTCTCATTGCCCTGACTGTCGTTATATACGCTGTTATACTCGGTGATATGTATGATCTCATTGAAAAGCTCGTATTTCATGGCTTCATTCATTGTAAGATAGAGGTCATATGCCGTAGTATAATGATCGCTGTCCGTAAGACCGTGAGGATTGACGTAATGGGTATTGGTAGCACCGATCTCAATTGACTCCTTGTTCATTAGAGCCACAAAGTCCTCCACGCTTCCGGCTACATGTTCGGCTATTGCTATGGCCGCATCGTTGGCTGAATTAATGAGCAGCGCATGAAGAGCCTGATTCATCGTAAGCTGATCTCCTGCCTTAAGACCGATCTTGGTGGCATCATAATCAATATTGCCTACATTCTCAGAACATGTGATCAGATCCTCGGTATTGCCGTATTTCATGGCTACAAGAGCAGTCATGACCTTGGTTAAGGATGCAGGAGCAAGACGCTCGTGGATATCCTTGGCATACAGAACTTTCTTGCGGTTGATATCAAATATTCCGGCCGCCGAAGGTTCTTCCACTTCATAACCCGTAACACCCTCTATATCCGTATTGGCTACAGCCAGATTCGTGGCAAAACCCGAAGCATAATTGTCCATTCTGTCCGTAGATACTATCGGGTGAGTGTCTATATAGTCAAGTGCAAGCTTCGAACTGCCGCAACCTGTAAGCATCACGGCAACATATGCTGTTAATGTGATAATTGCAAAGATTCTTTTCATCAGATTATTTATACATCTCACGCCATTCCATATCACCGCGATCAAGAGATTTGATCAAAAGTTCGGCGCTTGCGAGATTCGTCGCAAGAGGAATGTTGTGTACATCGCAAAGTTTAAAAATATTATTGACATCCGGTTCGTGTGACTTGGGCGTAAGCGGATCTCTAAGGAATATGACAAGGTCGATCTGGTTGTGCTCGATCTGCGCACCTATCTGCTGTTCGCCGCCCAGATGACCGGCTAAGAACTTATGAATGCTTAGGTTTGTAACCTCTTCTATAAGTCTGCCCGTAGTACCCGTGGCATACAGATCGTTTTTGCTTAAGATACCTCTGTATGCGATACAGAAATTCTGCATCAACTTCTTTTTATTGTCATGTGCGATAAGTGCAATGTTCATATAGCCCCCATTCTACAATGCATCAGTCCACAGATCCATTGTGGTCTTCTTTCTTTTATCTCCTTGCAAGCCTACGTTGAGCACTACCCCGATGCCTATATATAAACTTACAAGTGATGTAAGACCGTAGCTCACAAATGGAAGCGGAATACCTGTATTGGGGAACAACCCCGTGGTAACCGCAATATTCATAAAACCCTGTATGGCTATCATGCCGGCCATTGCATCCGCTACGATAGCACCCGATAGATTCGGAGAAAAATGAGCAATTCTCATGCATTCATATGCTATCAAAAACAAAAGCACTATGACGGCCGCAGCCCCTATAAATCCCATCTCCTCGCCGATGACCGCATAGATGAAGTCGGTCTGGGGCTCAGAGATAAAGTTACCATTCTTAACTGATGCGATAACGTTGTTGTTCAGACCTTTACCATTCAACATACCCGACGATATGGCCGTGATCGAATTAAGCTGTTGGTATGCGTCTGAATCAGCGTATTTCTCTGGATATAACCAGGCCAAGATACGTCTGACCTGATAATTCTGCAATATTGTCTGACCTTCCTGCAGAATAATACTGAAAAATACGATCCCGGCAGGTATGAGCGTACCGAGTACAATAAGCACAATCCTGTATTCCAGGCCTCCCACAAAGAGCATGATACAGAAAGTCACACCTACCATGATGGTAGTCGACAGATCAGGCTCTTTGAAGATCAAAAGCATCGGGATCGCCACAAGCATGATCATAAACATGATCAGTTTGAATGTATTGACCCTGTCTTTATATTTCATAATAAACTGTGAAAAGAACAAAATCAATAATATCTTGGCAAGCTCTGAGGGCTGAAACTGGAATCCTATATTGATCCATCTGGTAGACCGGTTAACCTCTACACCAAAGAGCAAAACCGCGATCAAAAGCACGATATTGACGATATACAGGATCCATTTTACATGCGCATAAAGATTATAGTCCACAAGAGATACTATGATCATAACGATTATGCCCACAAGTATTCCGTACATCTGTCTGGACTGAACGGATTCCTTGGCACTTCCAATCGCAAAATAGCCTATTATCGACAGTGCTATCACAAAAAATATCAGTTTAAAGTTGTAATTTCTAAGCTTGTATTGTCGTAGCATTCTCTATTATTCCGGGCGTAAGCACATCGCTTACAAGTTCTCCGTTCTTTGAATATATCACACAGGGCACATTCTTTCTCTTGTCGAACAAGCCCTTTGATCCGCCTGATTTAAGCGCAATTCCGCCTATAGTGCACGAATGTGGAGCCATCTTGACTGCCGCTATAAAATGGCCGCCTTCCTTTTCAAGATCGGCATAGGCATCACCCTCCAAGCTTCCGAGCACAATGATATCTTTCCTGGCAGCCACAAGTCCGCCTGCTTCCACATTGCCGTATACAACAAGCGTTCCTTCGCATTCAAGTACTTCTCCGTCAAGAACATCACCCTTGTAAAAACGGCCGATACTCTCTTCATTCTGTATCTCTACTCTCTTTAATGCCTTGACGAATTTTCTGTCCGTATCCTCATTTTTGCCCACTATGCAGATGATCTTAACATCTGAATGAGCCTCAATGGTCTGTATTATTGCTTTTTCTTCTTCCGTGGTAACGGATCTGTCTTCAATGGATATGGCCAGTGCTGCATCCTTGAAATATTTTCTGGATTCTTCGAATTTCTCAGCTATCTCATCAAGAATGACATTAATGTCATCCTCATCGTTAAGATGCAATGCTATACCGTTTTTGTAACTCTTGATAACTACCATGATCAGTCTCCCGCTGACATCTCGGCATCAGGTATCTCTGCGGTACCCGTGACGATCTCGTCCGCATTCTCCAAATGGAAATAGTATTTGTATATATCCCTGGTCATATTGGCTGCAAAGTCTGATGAATAGCCGAAAGCTATTCTGCTTGCAACCGCTATCTCAGGATTCTCATACGGTGCATAACTTACAAACAGAGCGTGGTTGGCACGGTTTTTATTCTCCTGAGCCGTTCCGGTCTTGCCGGCTACATTGACTCCAAGGTTTGTGTAATATGCCTTCTTAAGTACCACTCTTCGCATTCCGGTATGGATCGCATTCCAGTATGCACTTGGCATATCGACTACATTTCGAAGCTTAGGAGTATAATCCTTGATCAGATTGTCGCTTGAATCGGTCACTTTATCAAGCAGACTTAAGTTATAGCATGATCCGTTATTGGCAACGGTCATCACGTATCTCGCAAGTCCCGCAGTGGTATAGTTGTTGGTACCCTGACCGATGGCAGACAGAACCGGGTACTCATCCGAAATCTCCGGTTCGGATTCTTCTATCTCTACGCCGGTACGTTCTGAAAGTCCATACATATCGGCATACTCCGCAAGTTTCTCAAGGCCGAGTTCATCTTTGTATGTACCGTTTTCATCAAGCGAAAGCTTATATCCCATCTCATAGAAGAATGAGTTGCAGGAATTCTCTATGGCGCCGCTCACATTTAGGCTTCCGTGACTTCCGGGATATATCCAGCATTTGTACTGTTCATTCTGGAATCTGTCAAAGTAACCCTTACACGATACAACAGACGAAGTGTTGATCATATTCTCGCACAAAGCTGCTGATGCCGATACCATCTTAAATGTTGAACCGGGAGCGGTTTTTTGCTGTGTGGCATAATTCCATAACGGTCTTGACAAGTCACTTTGCAATTTTGCATAATACTCCGCATCTATACTGTTGGCAAGTCTGTTATTATCGTAGCTCGGATATGTGACAAGTGCCAGTACATTGCCCTTCATGTCCGTGATTACTGATGACGCTGAATATGGATCAAGTGCAAGCTGTGCCGGCGTGATATAGAGATTCTCGATCAGATACAGCATAAAACTGTATGAAGTCATTGTTCCTGCATAGAATCTCTTCTGCTCTTCGTCGGTGATCGATATTGCCTCCTGTTCAAGCAGGGTTGCTATGATCTGATTACCGTTTATCTCGCCATCCCTAATCATATATTTATACATCTTACGTGAAAAGGAATTGCTCTTTTTTAAATGATCTGTTATATACTCGCATATCCTTCCGTATACTTCGGATGAATCCGAGTATTGACTATCAAGGTCAATCTTGGTAACGTCTATCCAGTTACGGCCGATCAGGAAATCGATATACTCTGAAAGAGAGATAGTCTCTTCAGTTCTCCAAGCTATATAGGTCTCATCGTTTTTATCAATTTCTGAATCCTTGATGACGCCGTTTTCTATGAGCATGCTCACTATAAAGCTTTCATATATCTGATATTCGTTTGCCAGATCTTCATACGGTGTCTTATTTTCGGTCAATTCAGCCGTGATCTCATTACACACTCTCTCCTGCTTGTCAAGGAATGCTTCATATATCTCTTTTTCCGTCTCTTTTGCACTTTTTGAAGACAAATGATTGATATTGATGATGTTGTTATTAAACAGGGCAAAATACACATCAGTGATAGGGATGATATATTTACTCGCGGCCGTGCCCTCTGGAGGATTGTATTCCTTTACATTCTGTATCTTGGATACCAATATACCCGCAAGTTTCTGTTCCAATATATTATACACAGCCATTTGAAGGTCTCTGTCTATGGTCAGATACACATCATTACCGGCCTGGGGATCCACAAGTTTCTTGCTCTCTATTACTTTACCCAGATTATTAACATATACTGTCTCGCTTCCTTTGACACCCTGCAGATATGTCTCCATGGTCTGCTCTATGCCCGCTTTACCGACCATGTCGGTCAATACATAGTCGTTACGCGGCTTTTCTGTTTCGGCAAGTTCTCCTTCCCTGTCCATATTGTTGAAGGTCACAAGTTCTTCTTCAGATATCTTACCCGTATATCCGATGATCTGTGAAAAATATATGCTGTCATTGTATTTACGGATATTATTCTCTTCTATTGCAACACCTAAGAGCTCATCCGAATTCTCCATAAGCGTTGCAACAGTCTTCTCACCGACGTCAGTAGCCACTACTGTGGGGATGTATTTTTTGTAGCTGTTAAGGCTCATCGCATAACGGATATTGACAAGTTTAAGTATCTCTCTTTTGGTATATCCCTTACCTACCACAAAAGAGTCTCTCGGGTTGTCAGGGTCAGTTGATTCACCGATACCGAACTTATTGTATCCGCACAGATAATTCATGACATCATCGGGTGTGGACATCTGTTCTTCATATTTAAGATCGCTTACCTTTTTACGGCCGTATATATCCGCCAAAAAACGCTTTAATTTTGAATCTGTAAGCGTATATTCAAATTCATTGTCTTCGTTGATGATTATCGGAAAATCGCCTATCGTACGATCACCGTTTTTCTCTATTATGGCAATGGTCTTCATCAAAGTATCGTTAAGTTCGATATTTCTGGTCCTGCCGGATTCATAAAGATCCTCCATGGTAACGTTATAAGCCAACTGATTGTAAGCGAGCACATAACCGTTACGGTCGAATATCTTACCTCTCGTGCTGCCTATATCACGTTCTTTCTGTATGCTTAAGGTAAAGTTGTCCAGAGCCTCTTTGCCATGTACGATCTGCAGAAAAAAAATGCGGCCTATTAACACAACGGCTACTATCAAAAGCACAATACCCATCACAAGAGTACGTCCGGTTATTGAATTGATGAAATTATCCTGGATACGTCTGTTATGCAATGGTCTCTTCCGCCTCTTCCTCGCGTTTTCTTATTCTGTCAAAGACAAATTTCATCAGCGGGAAATAAAGTATTGCTACCAATGTGGTATATATTACCTCAGGAAATATGATCTTTGACAGATAATATGGATAAGAAAAATCACCTTTAAGCAAAAACATGATCAGATAACAAAAATGGCAGTATAAAACATCGCTGCCTACTATAAGTACAAGCGGAAGCTTGAAATCTCCCGGGAATAAAACTTTACGGCATATCCCGTTCACATACCCCACATACATATACAAAAGCGCATAGATACCTATAATACTGCCAAAGAATATATCCACAAAAAGGCCCGCAATAAAGCCGCTTACCATGCCGTAACGCCTGCCGAGCAAAAGTCCGACGGTGGCTACGACTATAAGCAACAGATTCGGTCTGATCCCTCCTATTGTGAATCTTGACAGAAGTGTCGATTGCAGCAAAAAGCTTATTAACATGAACAGAGCTGTTGATACAAAATTCATATACGCTAAATATCTTAATTACGGAACATTTTTAAGGTCTTTGATCACAAGTACGTCGTCCAAATGCTTGAAGTCTACGACAGGCATTAGCGTTCCGGACTTGGTCATATTGTTGGAATCGGTATTTACGGTCTCGATATAACCGATAAGTATACCCTTCAAATACTTATCGCTTATATTGGAAGTGACAACCTTATCACCGATTCCCACTTGATCGTCTTCATCCGATAACTGACTGTATTCTATAACACCACGCTCCATAAGCTTAAGTGATCCGGTCACGATCAGATTATCCCCCGTCGAGAGGATCATACCACTGGTATTGGTATTGTCGGATATGATGGATATCACTTTTGCATAGTTGGGGCCGACATCGGTCACTCTTCCAACCAGTCCGCTTCCTGCTATGACATTACAGTTGACAGCGATACCGTCATTGCTGCCCTTGTCTATCACAAAACCCGAATACCAGTTGCCGGTATCTCTGGCTATGATGCGTGCGCCCACTTTGTCATATTCCGAATACTCATCGTCGAGTTCATAAAGTTCTCTTAATTTGGTGAGCTCATACTTGTCCTGCTGAAGTATGGTATTCTCTTCGCTTATTGCATCAAGTTCTTTCTTAAGCTTCTCGTTCTCTTCCATGACCTGCTCAAGCGTCTTAAGTTTCTCTGCCCTGCCTATAAGCGAAGTACCTACCGCAGTCAGACCTTTCTGCATCGGAACAAGTGCATATCCGCTTATTGTGTTGAGCGGAACCGAGAGGATGTTCGTCGAAAAAGAAAGGATCATGAGTATCACGCATACTATGGTGAGTATTAAGAGAACATATCGGTTGGGTAATGTATATTTCTCGCGTTTTCTCTTAACTAAAGGACTCATTTGCCACTCATTCCCTCGATCGTAAATGCAAGTGAACGATATTTTTCTTCATTGATGACCTTGGCTATACCCATGATCACGGAATCTATGGGATCATCGCAGGTATTTACCTTAAGGCCTGTACTCTCGGACAAAAGCTCGGCGAGATTGTATATCTGCGAAGCTCCACCTGTCATGTATATTCCATGGCGGTATATATCAGCCGAAAGTTCCGGAGGGGTACGTTCAAGTACCATCTTCACATTATCTATGATCTGCATATAGGATGCAGTAAGATTGGAATTGAGTATCTCAGGCGGGATCTCCTTTTCCTTGGGAAGTCCGCTTATGATGTCACGGCCGTAGCATACGATTGAGCCTCTGTCCTTCATGACGCTCTTGATGCTCATCTTGATCTTCTCTGCCGTTTTCTGGCCTATTAACAGGCTGTGCTCGTATCTGATGGCATTACGTATGTCTTCATCAAATTGTGCGCCGCCTACCTTGAGAATACGGCTAAGTACTATTCCGCCAAGTGAAAGTATGGATATCTCAGTAGTCGAATAGCCGACATTGACTATCAGAACGCCCTGTGAATTCTTGACATCTATGTCAAGTCCGAGACCATCTGCAACGGCTTTTTCCACTACATGGATCTTATGGGCTTTGATACCCGCATCTTCTATCAGATCGTAGAACGCTCTTTTTTCCACATCGGTAACATCCGTAGGAACAGCTATCACATAATCGGCAGGCTTAAGACCACCCTTGGACAGATCCGTGACAAAGAGCTTGATAAGAGTCTCCATATTGCTGATATCTGCGATCACTCCGTTGACCACAGGGAAACTTGCCACGATGTTGGACGGAGCTTTTTCGTACATATCAAAAGCAGAATCTCCGTATGCCAGCAGGATATTGCCGTTCTCTATGGCTATCATATTCTTCTCCATGAATATGTTATTATCCTGTTGATTGTATATCCTTATATTGCTTGTCCCTATATCGATGCCGAATACATTGTTAGCCACTTAAATATCCTCCAAAAAATTATTTGTACATTACATTCTGATATGCTTTCATGATCCCAAATTTACCGTGTTGCCACGTAAGTCCGCCCTGGAAAAAGACGTTATACGGCGGTTTGATCGGACCATCTGCGCTAAGTTCTATGCTCGAGCCGGAAATAAACGCTCCGGCAGCCATGATCACGGGTGCATCATATCCCGGCATATCCCATGGTTCGGGTACAACATGACCGTCTACCGGTGCCGCAGATTGGATACCTCTGCAAAAATCAATGACTTTGTCCGCACTTCCCAAAGTCACTGCCTGTATTATATCATATCTTTCTTCATAACCGTTAGGTACAACAGTAAATCCTGCATCTTCAAAAAGCCTTGCAGCAAATATCGCACTCTTAAGTGCGGATGCCGTAACGGAAGGTGCCATAAAAAGCCCCTGATACATACTTTTCAAGGCATCAAGCGATGCACCTACTTCCTTGCCGAGTCCCGGTGTCGTAAGTCTGACTGCCGCATTTTCCACACACTCAGTCCTGCCTGCGATATATCCACCCGTTGCTGCCAGACCACCGCCGGGATTTTTGATAAGTGATCCGACTACCATGTCCGCACCGACATCTGAAGGTTCTATGGTCTCTACAAATTCGCCATAGCAGTTATCTACCATACAAATCACATCTGGCTTGATCTTTTTGATGAAAGCAATAAGTTCTCCTATAGCTTCCACACTCAAAGTTTTTCTGGCCTGATATCCTTTCGAACGCTGTATCGTCACAAGAGCAGTCTTGTCACCTATCGCTGCTTTGATCGCATCAAAATCAAAGGATCCGTCAGGCAAAAGATCGGCCTGAGCGTAGGTTATACCATACTCTGCAAGCGAACCTCTGCCGGGCCTTATGCCTATCACTTCTTCCAGTGTATCGTAAGGCTTACCGACAGGCGACAAGAGTTCATCGCCGGGTCTTAAATTGCCCATTAATGCTATGGCCAGTGCATGTGTTCCACAGGTGATCTGAGGTCTTACAAGAGCACTCTCGGTACCGAATATAGACGCATATACAGCTTCAAGCGTATCTCTTCCCAGGTCATTGTATCCGTAACCTGTAGTACCGGATAAGCAGGCCTCGCTTACTCTGTTTGCCTGCATGGCACGTATTACTTTTAACTGATTATATTCTGCATTTCTGTCAATTTCTTCAAATCTTTCCTTAAGTTCGGCTTCAACTTTTGATGCCGTATCAAGTACTTCTTTTTTTATACCGAACTCAAGATACATTTCGGTCAGTTTATCCATGGTATGTCTTTATATATCCTTTCTGCGATATTTGCACTGTCAAGACCGTCTATATCAAGAATCTGAACATCCCGTTCTCTTTTAAGCCAGGTAAGCTGGCGCTTCGCAAAATGACGGGTATTTTTTTTGATATCATCGATCGCCGTATCAAGATCACACCTTCCGTCAATATGTGCGATCATCTCTTTGTATCCGATGGATGAGAGACTGTTTAAGCTTTTATCATAACCCATCGAAAGAATGGATCTGACTTCCGACTCAAGCCCCGACTTAATCATCATATCCACTCTTTTATCAATCCTTTTATACAGCAGATCCCTATCCATATTAAGGGCGGTATACAAAAATGTGAAGTCTGACTTGCGCGCGGCCTGAGCTGCATTGTATTCGGAGAATTTCTCTCCGCAATAATGGATATATTCAAGAGCTCTTATAACGCGTTTGACATTATTGGGATGAACCGTCGCGGCATACTCCGGGTCTTTTTCCTTTAATTCTTCATATAAGGCGCAAAGACCGGCTTCGTTTGAGGCTTTTTTTGCAGCTTCTGTCCGAAAAGAATCATCATGTTCTCCTTCCGAATCAAAGTCGACTCCGTACAAAAAAGCCTGTACATAAAAATGCGTACCTCCGACAAGGATCGGCGTTTTATTTCTTGAATAGATGTCATTAACGGCTTCCATGGCCATGGATACAAATCTGTCCACCCCGAAATACTCATCCGGTTCAAGTACACTTATAAGATGATGCTTGATTCCGTCCATCTCTTTTTTTGTCGGCTTGGCAGAACCGATGTCAAGATATTTATATATTGCTACGGAATCGGCACTTATTATCTCACCGTCTATCATGCCGGCAAGCTTAACCGCCGCGCCGGACTTACCCGAACCGGTCGGGCCTCCTATGATGACAAGCGGTCTTTTGGGATCAGATATAGCCATCACTTATACTATCCTCTTAAAACGCTTTTCAATCTCGGTTCTGGTCATTGTTATGATCGTAGGTCTGCCATGAGGACAGTTATACGGATTATCAAGCGTAAGAAGCTCTTTTAACAGTTCTTTGACCTCAGGCTCGCTCATGGACATATTCCCCTTTACCGCTGCTTTGCACGCCATGGAAGCAAGTTTGGCATTGATGACTTCAGGTATTCCGTTCACTCGCCCTTCTGAGAGTTCGTCAAGGATGTCAAGGAACAACTCCTTGGGTTCTTTTCCATACAGATCCATGGGTACGGCACGCAGACTGATATCAAAACCTCCGAATTCATCGATCTCATAGCCGATCTCTTTAAAATTGTCAATATATTCCTTTACTGTAGCAAGCTCTGAAGGCGATAAAGTAATTACTATCGCGGGTGCAAGCATCTGTTTGGCCACACTCTTATTCTTCATTTGAGCGACAAGTCTCTCATATTTGACTTTTTCATGTGCCGCATGCTGATCCATCATCAAAAGCTTGTCTTTATAGGTAAACAGCCAAAATGTATCAAAGATCTGACCTACTATCTCATATTCGCTCACAGCCTCGGTGGACAGAAGCCTGTCCTCAAACATCTCCATCTGCACAGCCGTATTGACTATTATTGCATCCGAACGTTTGATGACATTTTTCGTTTCCGTATTAACGGGAGTTTCCGGATAAGGCTCCTTACCGGGGACTGTCTTGCCAAGTATACGATCTATGTCTATATTGTTTTCCTTCCACTGCACCTGCTTACGTTCCTGCTCAAAAGGTTCTGTGTTCGGCGCCGGGAGTTCTTCTTCTGCGGGCTTTTCAAAGACCGTCTCGGGAATCATCTCTTTTACGCGCAAAGTACTTGATACCGCACTTGATACTACATCCGATACAAGTTCCTCATCCTTAAATCTCACCTGAAGCTTTCCAGGATGAACGTTTATATCAGCATTTTTCGGATCCATCTCTATATACATGACGCAGAACGGGAACTTATGCTGCATCATGTATTCCTTGTATCCGTCCTCCAAAGCCTTGGAGACTATATCACTCTTAACATATCTTCCGTTTAAGAAATAATTCTCGAAATTTCTCGTATTTCTCGCGATCTCGGGCTTGCCCAAAAAGCCGCTTATCTTTATCCCCGCAGTCTCATTATTCATCGGAATGACCGCTTCAGCACTTTCCTTTCCAAAAAGCCTGTATATCAACTCTTTTACATCGCCGCTTCCCGATGTATGGAATCTTACAGAGCCACCGTTTATGAATTTGATAGACACTGAGGGATTCGCAAGCGCAAGATGATGCATTACTTCACCCACATACGATCCTTCGGTCGAAGCGCTTTTTAAAAACTTAAGTCTTGCCGGAGTGTTGAAAAAAAGATTGCGGATTATGATGGTGGTACCACCGGGAACTCCTATCTCCTTTCTCTCAACCTCTTTCGAACCTTCTATCGCGTAAAACTGACCTATGATCTCATCGCGCACCTTGGTCATCAGTTCAACCTGTGCCACTGCAGCGATTGAACTTAAGGCTTCACCTCTAAATCCCATGCTCCTTATGGTGTTAAGATCATCGATCGAATCAATCTTGCTTGTGGCATGGCGTAAAAATGCCTTGGGGATGTCTTCTGCCGATATACCTGCACCGTTGTCGGTGACTCTTATAAATCCTATGCCGCCGTCTTTTATCTCTACGGTGATAGAATCAGCCCCTGCGTCAATAGCATTCTCCACAAGCTCTTTGACAACATTGGCAGGTCTTTCCACAACTTCGCCTGCGGCTATTTTGTTGATGGTTTCATCGTTTAACACATGGATTATAGACATATCTGCCTCTCTTTCATTAACCGAAAAATCATCCGTTCCATCTGTTTATAAGTGAATTTTGAAGCTTATATAAAGTGTTGAGCGCATCAAGCGGTGTAAGATTGCCGATATCGAGGTCTTTAAGCTGCTTTATGACATCCTCATCGGTAGTGGTCGCAAAAAGTGACATCTGTGTCAGGTCTACCTGATCGTAATGCTCTGTTTTTTTGCTCTTACCTTCTTTGCCGTTTGCGACTTCAATACTCTGAATCTTGTCTATGATGTCATTATCTGCCAGACAGTCTGCTATCTCTTTGGCTCTGCCTATCACTATATCAGGCACTCCGGCAAGTTTGGCCACCTGTATACCGTAGCTCTTGTCGGCTCCGCCTTTTACGATCTTACGTAAGAATACTATGTCGTCGCCATTTTCCTTGACTGCTATGCAATAGTTATTCACATTGTTCATCTTACTCTCAAGTTCCGTAAGCTCATGATAATGTGTTGCAAAAAGCGTCTTGGCCCCGAGTAACTTGGGATTGGCTATATGCTCTATCACGGCCCAGGCTATGCTAAGTCCGTCAAATGTGGAGGTTCCACGACCTATCTCATCCAGAATAATAAGGCTGTTTTTGGTTGCATTGCGCAGTATGTTGGCAACTTCGTTCATCTCCACCATGAATGTTGACTGACCGCTTGCCAGATCGTCACTTGCTCCGACTCTTGTAAATATCCTGTCACATATGCACATATTGGCTTCGGATGCCGGCACAAATGAACCGATCTGAGTCATCAACGATATAAGTGCCACCTGCCGCATATATGTGGATTTACCGGCCATATTGGGGCCTGTTATGACGGATATGAGTTTTTTGCCTGTATCAAGCACGGTATCATTGGGTACAAACATATCATTCGGTATCATCTTCTCGATGACCGGATGTCTGCCGTTTTTGATATTAATACTGCCCTTGGTATTGATCTTCGGTCTTACATATCCGTTCTGAGATGCAACAAGCGAAAGCGATGCCATAACGTCCAATACGGCTATGGCCTTGGCAGTACGCTGAATATCGGCGATCCTGTCACGTATCACATCTCTGATATGTACGAAAGCATCATATTCAAGCGTACAGAGCTTATCTTCCGCTCCGAGTATCGTGTCTTCAAGTTCCTTAAGTCTCGGGCAAGTGAACCTCTCCCCCGTAGTAAGTGTCTGCTTGCGGATATAGTCTTCCGGTGCCTTATCCTTAAAGCTGTTGGATATCTCGATACAGTATCCAAACACTTTATTGTATTTTACGTGAAGGCTCTTGATACCAAGTCTGTTCTGTTCATTGATCTCGAATTCATTAAGCCACTGTTTACCGTTGGTACGAGCAACTCTCAGATCATCAATATCTTTATCATAACCCGACTTGATGATGCCGCCTTCTTTAATACCTATGGGCGGCTCTTCCTCTATGGCTTCGTCTATAAGTGTATATATATCTTCAAGTTCGTCTATATCGTCACTTATGGACTTAAGCAACTTATCATCAAGTTCATGTGTAAGCATCTTGATGGCAGGAAGCATCTGAAGCGAAGACCGAAGCGAAAGCATGTCTCTTGGATTGACAGTCAAAAGACTTATCTTGCCCGTAAGCCTCTCAAGATCATATATCGCCGCCATGTATTCCCTTAATTCATCACGTTCGACAGGGAATCTGCACAGGGTATCCACGGCATCCAGTCTTGTCTCTATCTCGTCTTTGTCAATAAGAGGCTGTCTTATATAACCGGCAAGTGTTCTGCTTCCCATGGCTGTCTTGGTCTTATCAAGTACCCACAGAAGAGAACCTCTTTTTTGCTTATCTCGTAATGTCTCCGTAAGTTCAAGATTGCGTCTTGTAGCGCTGTCTATGAGCATATATCTGCTGGCGATATATGGATAGATATGCGTAATATGCTTAAGTTCCTGCATCTGTGTATCATACAGATACTGAAGCAGGCTTCCGGCCGCCACGACACCATTGGGAAAATCCGCTATACCAAGGCCCGCTATCCCGTTGACACCGAAGTGCTTGGCGATCACATTTTTACATCTGTCCTCATCGTAGTAATGCGGAGGAAGCGAAGAAAATGCAGCTCCCATACGCTCCTTGATATATTCAAGGTCTATACCGCTTACAAGGAACGCTTCGTTGCATATGATCTCCGAAGGTTCGAATTTGATAATCTCGTCAAAAAGCGTCTTAAGATCATCCACCTCGCACAGATAATAGTCGCCTGTCGTAACATCCGCAACGGAAATGCCGATATTGTTGCAGGTGTATGACACGCTCATTATATAGTTGTTACTCTCCTTGGCGAGAGCTGACTCACTCGTATTCGTACCGGGAGTAACGACTCTTATCACTTCTCTTTTTACAAGGCCCTTGGCAAGTTTAGGATCTTCGACCTGTTCACAGATTGCAACCTTATATCCTTTGGATACCAGTCGATCAAGATAGCTTTCAACAGCGTGGAACGGTACTCCGCACATCGGTGCTCTCTCTGGCAGTCCGCACTGTTTGCCGGTAAGAGTGATCTCGAGTTCTCTGGATGCAGTCAAGGCGTCATCAAAGAACATCTCGTAAAAATCACCGAGTCTGTAAAAGAGTATACAGTCCCTGTACTCGGCTTTGGTATCCATATAGAGCTTCATCATGGGCGACAGAAGCTCGTAATCTATGTTGTTATCATTAATGTTCATCTTTTACTTCTTCGCCTATATAATAGAATCCTTTGGCCTGTGTGAGCCTTACGGGAACGATTGAGCCGATCAGATCAGCACTTCCCTTAAAATGTACCATACTGTTATATGAAAGCCTGCCTGTTACCATTGTGGGATCCTGTTCGGATACGGATTCCACCAAAGCTTCCTGTACAGACCCGGTAAGAGCACCATTTTTGATGGCGCTGCACTCTCTGACAGCACTTAACACTCTGTCAAACTGTTCTTTAACAAAGTTCTCATCTGCCTGGTCTTCTCTTGCGGCTGCAGGCGTGCCCGTACGTTTGGAATATATGAATGTAAATGCATTGTCATAGCAGACTTTACGTATCACACCTATCGTCTCATCCACATCCGCCACAGTCTCACCCGGATATCCGACTATAATATCCGTAGTGATGGCTATATCCGGCATGGCAACCTTGATCTTATCCACAAGCTTAAGATAGGATTCCTTGGTGTAGCGTCTGTTCATATCCTTAAGGATCCTGTCAGAGCCTGCCTGCAGAGGCAGATGGATATGTCTGCATATCTTTTCGGATGATGCCATGACTTCAATAAGTTCATCAGAAAGATCCTTGGGATGTGACGTCATGAATCTAATGCGCTTAAGGCCTTCTATCTTCTCTACTTCCCGTAACAATCCAGCAAATGTGATATCTCCGGATAACCCCTTGCCGTAACTGTTGACATTCTGACCAAGCAACATAACTTCTATTACGCCGTCCGCCACAAGCTTTTCTATCTCTCTTATGATCTCCAAAGGTTCACGGGAACGCTCTCTGCCACGTACATACGGTACTATACAGTAACTGCAGAAATTGTCGCAGCCGAACATAATATTGACGCCTGATTTATATGGGTATTTACGTAAAACCGGAAGGCTCTCCACTATGTCATCCGTCTTGTCCCATATATCTATGATCTGCGAATCAGACTCATACATCCTCACAAGAAGCTCGGCAAATTTATAGATATTATGCGTTCCGAATACAAGATCCACAAACTTATAATTTTTTGAAATATTCTCTATAACACTCTGTTCCTGCATCATGCAGCCGCAAAGAGCGATACGAAGCGTCGGTATCTTCTTTTTTCTTGCTTTAAGGGTTCCGAGATGTCCGTATAATTTTTGATTGGCATTGTCTCTAACCGTGCAGGTATTGTAGATCACCAGATCCGCTCCGGACTCATCTTCCGTCAGATCAAAACCCGCCTCACTTACGATACCGTTAAGTTTTTCGGAATCTCTCGCATTCATCTGACATCCGAAGGTAACGATCGCACATATCGGCTTTCTGCCATACTTTGACGCAAGATCCTCCGTGATCTTTTTAAGCCTTTCAATATATTCAAACTGTAATTGTAATTCCTCTTTATTCTCCATTGCCTATCCTTCGATGATCATAGTCATCGGTATATCTGTCTCATTCGGTGTAATGCATTCTGTGATCTGAAAATCAAAACACGGTGCTATTCTGTGCTTTATATTAACTGTTGAAAAAAATCTGTCATAATAGCCTTTGCCGTATCCCAGTCTGTGTCCGCATCTGTCGAACACCACTCCCGGAGTGATACATATGGTCCTTTCGGTGATATCCCCCTCGTTTAACTTAAGATATTCGATCTTAAGCGGTTCTCTTATCCCATACGCTCCCGTCTGAAGCTCATCAATCGCAAATATCCTATAGAAATCGAGCTTGTATTCTTCAAGGCATACCGGAGCGTATACTTTTTTGCCGGCAAGCAACGCCTCTGCTATAAGCATGTCTGTGGCGACTTCACCATTACAGTCAGCATAAAGCAATATGGTATCAGCATTCTTATATTCATCTGTTGCCATGATCCGCCCAATGATCTCATCGCTTCTTTTAAGTCTTTCCGATACAGACAGGGCCTTCCTTTTTGCAATTGTCTCTTTACGAAGTTCACTGTATTCGCTCATCGATCAGTCATTCATGTGATTGATAAAATCGATCATATCAAAGCATTTATCTTCATGCGCCGTAAATATGGTACCCACATCTCTTCCGTCCATGATCCTGTGCAGAATACGCATATCAGCTGCATTGGCTATGATCATATCAGCCCCGGAGCTTGTAGCGATCTTGGCAGCATTAAGCTTGGTATTCATTCCGCCGGTGCCAACACTGCTACCTGTGGAACTCTTGGCCATGGCGAAGAATTCTTCGCTTAAGTTATCCACTTTTGAGATAAATTCCGCATTTTTATTCTGTCTCGGATCGTCGGTATACAGACCGTCTATATCGGACAAAAGCACGAGCAGATCCGCACCTGTAAGCGATGCCACGATAGCCGACAACGTATCATTATCGCCTATCAACACATCGTCCTCTCCCACCTGGATCTCGTAGGTCGATACGGTATCGTTCTCATTAACGATGGGAATGATGCCCATATTAAGAAGCTCGGTAAATGTATTGTAAGCATTGGCTCTGTTAACATCATCCGTAACCGTATTCTTGGTCATGAGTATCTGAGCTGCAATATGATTATACTCCGAGAAAAGCTTCTGATATGTCATCATAAGTCTTGCCTGGCCTATGGCAGCACAGGCCTGTTTGAATCCCATATTGCCACGCTGACTGTTGACCGCAGCCTGACCTATCACGCGCTTACCTACCGCGATCGCGCCTGAAGTAACGAGTATCACATCCTTGCCTTGATTGGATATATTGCACAATTCCCTTACAAGCACGTCGAGTTTGGTATAATCAAGTCCGCCCGTCTCTTTATGTACCAAAGACGAAGACCCCACCTTGACCACAATACGCTTTTTATCTTTGATATTAGGCCTTACTACTGTATCATTCTCTTTTTCCATATCTCCTCCGCTATAATCATACCGTCAATCGCCGCCGACATAATCCCACCTGCATACCCAGCTCCCTCACCACAAGGGTATACACAGGGCACTGACGCTTCATATGATTTGTCTCTTGTTATTCTCAAAGGAGACGAAGTTCTGCTTTCGACTCCCGCAAGTATTGTATCTCCCGATCCGAATCCCGGTATGATTTTATCGAATCTGTTCATACCGTCTAAAAATGTATCTCTTAATGTATCACCCAAAAGTCCGTTTAGGTTAGTTTCAACTGCGCCACCTTTAAGGCCACGTCTGTCAAGATGAATACTGTCCGTAATACCTTTTCTGTATGCATCAAGACTCTGTATCGGTATAAGACCCCGGCCAAGCTCATAGGCCGATCTTTCAAGCCGCTCCTGAAATCTTAAGCCGGCAAATACATCATCTGCTCCAAAATCTGCAGTATCCACGCCCATTATAATTCCGCTGTTGGCATATTCGCCGGATCTGCCACTATAGCTCATGCCATTGACTGCAGTATGATCGTTATATGATGAAGCATTGACCACATATCCGCCGGGACACATGCAGAAGCTGTATACGTTTCTGCCGTCATCCGTTCTGTGAGCAAGCTTATATGCTGCCGCAGGCAGATATGAAGGCCTGCATGCCGATCCATATTGCGCACTGTCAATTATACTCTGCGAATGAAGAACCCTCATTCCCACCGCAAATGGCTTAACTTCCATGCTGACACCCATGTCATAAAGCATATGATAGGTGTCTCTGGCGCTATGCCCGATGGCAAGTACCAAAGCCGAAGTATCAACGGTCAGATCGTCATTGACAAGAGCGCTGACATAACCGTCATGGACTTTTATCCCTGTAAGCTTATGTTCATACCGTATCTCACCGCCGCATGAGATTATCTCATTACGCATATCGGCTACTACCGTCCTTAATACATCGGTACCGATGTGAGGCTTGCTGTCATAGAGAATATGCTTAGGCGCCCCATGTTTTACAAATATCTCAAGCACCTTGCCGGAACGTCCGAACCTGTCATTGACAAGGGTATTAAGCTTACCGTCTGAAAATGTACCGGCACCGCCCTCTCCAAACTGTATATTACTCTCAGGATTAAGAATGCCGTCATTAAAGAAGGTCTCCACATCTCTTACCCGTTCTTCAACAGGCTTGCCTCGTTCAAAAATGAGGGGTTTGCAACCGGCATGTGCAAGCATGTAGGCACAAAAAAGCCCTGCAGGACCCATACCGACGATCACCGGTCTGTTAACACTCTGACCGGCATCTTTTCTTATTGCTCCTTCAGGCCATACATATCGTGTGATCTCGCTTTGGGATATCTGTTTATCTTTGTATACCGAAGCTTTAAGCATGCCCTCGGATACATCGACATCAACGGTATATACATAATAGAGCTTTGGCTTATATCTGGCATCAAGGCTCTTTTTGACTATACTGTAATCAGGCAGACGCTCTGTCTTGAGTTTCTTTTTTACCTTTAAATCAAGTGCCTTTGTCTGATCCTTAATCTCTGCATCTATTTTGATCTGGCTGATACGTATCATTTGACATCATACCTTAATAGCATCCGGCCGCTCTGCCGGCAATGTATCCGGAAGTCCAGGCCCATTGAAGATTATATCCGCCGCACATACCATCCACATCCAGCATCTCTCCGCATATATAGAGCCCGGGCGTCTTAACCGACATGCAGTTTCTGTCTATCTCATTAAGCGGAACGCCTCCACTGCATACCTGAGCAAAAGAAAAATCCTTGACTCCCGTAACATTTAACTTAAGACATCTAACAATGCCCAAAGCTGTAATGAGATCATCTTGTGTCTCTTCGTCTACCATATCCGTTCTGTTAAGGCCCGCAAGATCGATTATCAGATCACACAGTTTGGTATTGAGTGTCCCTAAAAAGAACTGTTCAATGGTATATCCCTGAAATGCAAATATCCTGCTCTGCATCATCGCGATATAGTCATCATCATCCACACCCGGCATAAAGTCTATAAGCAGTTCATAACCACCTTCTTTATCGGCTCCAACATAGTGGCTTAACTGAAAAGCCGGTATGCCGCTTACTCCGTAATCAGTCATCTGAAGCTGACCGTATTCACCGGCAACCGTAGTACCGTTCTTTACAAGGGTTATAAGTGCATCGGCTCTGACTCCGCTTATCCTGTCCAAAAAGTCATTATCACATTTGATGGCTGTAAGCGCAGGCTTGACAGGCATGATCGTATGTCCGAAAGAATATGCCAATGCATATCCGTCTTTGTCGGATGCTATCCTGTCCTTTTTGGCAATTCCCGCATAGCTTCCACAGGCCAATACAACTTTATCAAACTTAAAGCTCCTGCCGTCAGTGGTCACTGTAAAGGAATTGTCGTCATTCTTTTTAATATCATCTATATCCACAGATGTGCATACATTCACTCCGTAGCTTCTAAGCTGGGTCTCAAGTACATCGGCAACTACTTTCGCCTGTTCACATGCAGGATACATATAGCCGTTCTCATCCTTGATGATGAGTCCGAGGCTTCTGAATGTACGGATTGTATCATCCTCATCGAACTGTATAAAGAAGTCAGACAACATGTCGCGATCAGGGCTGTAATAAAACTCATCTTTTAAGTTCATATTGCCGAGATTGCACCTGCCGTTACCTGTGGTCCTAAGCTTCTTGCCCAATATGTCATTGTGTTCATATATGGTCACGCTCGCGCCCATTGAAGCCGCGGCTATCGATGCCATCATTCCGGATGCGCCGCCGCCGATGATAAGTACTTCCATAACTCACCACTTATAATGTATGCCCAAAAATATATCTATACAAAGAAACTGCCTATAAAATATGCAGGATAATATGCTATTGTCCCTTTTAGCGAATTAATATCTCTCTTGGTAAGTCCCTTAAGGACAGCTATCGTAACATAGTAGACGCCGTATGACACTGCTATCGTTATGATCAAAAAGATTGGATTCATGATCAGGAAATTGTCCATTACAGCCAATACTCCGCTAAAAAGCGCAGATCCTATAAATATCTTTGCAAGCTTATATCCGATATCGATGATATCAGGCTTGGAATGCAGATATACGACTGCAAGCATGGCCACCGCCTGAACAAGGTATCCCGCAAGCAAGGCATATATAAGCGACAAAGGATCGGCTTCAGTACCTTTGGTGGCAAAAGCAAAGGCTATAGTCACAGCCAGACCAAGCACCGAACCGGCTACGGAATACAACGTCATCTTATGGGCATTAAGGATACCCTTACACATATGAGTAAGCCCAAAGAAAAGGAAAATGATACCACCGGCCCGAAGCAATGTAATACCGAGGGACATGCGTCCGTCAAAGAATATGGTAACGATGGGCTTGGCCATGATTATCACAAATAAAGCTACAGGAACAAGAATAAAGAACGAATTTTTGATCAGGTAAACCGTTCTGGTATATACGTTCTTAAGTTCATCCCTGCTAATATCTATGCGGATTGATTTGCATTCTCTGTCAACATATTCAATAAAGAATATCATCAAAAATGCCATAACTATCAGATACTTACCACCCCACACTCCGAGCCGTATAAAAACTTCTCTCTCTTCAAAAGACATGCTGTATGCATTTCTGATATAGATAAACGTCACTCCGGCGATGGAAAGAAGCGGGAATATCTTGTCAATGATATACATGCCGTTGATCTTAAAGAAATTGAGATAAATGCTTCTTATATTGTCCAGTCCCTTGACAGAATCGTACATATTTCTGCCTACGGTGCCTGCTATTCTGTCACCGATCAAAACGGCAAGTATACATACCGTCCCCGCTATACACTGAGCAAGGATCGCACCTATTACACCATTGATATTGGCATACATGGGCTGTTTTAAAAGTGTAGCCACTTTCATGCCATACAGGTACATACGCGTTATAAATACGGGAGCCAGAGCGACCATTACAATACAGCCTATGATCTCGCCCACGATACATACATATACATCACCCTTACCCTGGAAATAACCCATAATGCAGGATTTGATGGAATTGACAAAGAAATAGATGCCGAAGATGCTGAGAACACTCTCCGGGAGCCTGTATCCTATCAGGATATTAAGAATTGTCCCCGAAAAAAGCCACAGACCGGTGCAGACCAAAAGTCCGGATACCAAGCAATAAAGAAGACCGTATCTGAACACGAGCTTACAGTTATGATAAAGTCCTTTCTGCCTTCTCACTTCCACCATCTTGGCCACAGCTATCTTGATACCTCCCGTAAGAAGTGATGCAGCCAGATAAAATACCATAAATGAGATGAAGTAAAATCCGAAGCCAAGATCTCCGGCCAGATATCCGATTATCATCCAAAATATAAGATTAAGTATTCTCGTAGCGATACGAGCATATTCTCTAACGTTCATATATATCCTATTCTCTGACTATTCCAAGGCTATTAAGTATATCTTCCTGTTTTTGTTCCATGACGCGGGCTTCATCTTCCGCCATATGATCATACCCGCTTAGATGAAGCATACTGTGCGCCACCAGGAATGCAAATTCCCTGAGAGTACTGTGTCCGTACAGATCGGCCTGAAGTGCCACTCTGTCAAGCGATATGATAATATCGCCAAGCATTACAAGACCCGTCTCCGGATCTATACAATCATTCTTATGACCATCTATATCGTATATTCCGGGTTCATCAAAGAACAATCCCGGAAAAGACAGTACATCGGTAGCATTGTCTATGCCGCGCTGGGCAAGATTATATTCTCTGATCCCCTCATCGTCCGTAAGAAGAAGGTTGACTTCTGTATCATATGGACAATTCTCGGACGCAAGAACAGCTTCAGCCACTTTGCATGCGACATCTTCAAAATCAAAATCAAAACTTCTGTCTGTATCATTGTCACAAAATAACTTCATTTTTTGTTCTTGGCCGCTTTCTTTAATCTGTCCTGCTTTGCTTCGTATTCATCGTAAGCCTTGACTATTCGCTGTACTAACGGATGTCTGACCACGTCTTTACTGTCAAGTTCTATAAAGCCGATACCCTCAACACCCTTAAGCACTTTAAGCGCCACATCAAGCCCCGAAATACTGCCTGAGGGCAGATCCTTTTGGGTTCTGTCACCTGTAATGACCACTTTGGAACCAAAACCTATTCTGGTAAGGAACATCTTCATCTGTGCCGGTGTAGTGTTCTGAGCTTCGTCAAGTATGATATAGGCATTGTCAAGGGTACGCCCGCGCATGTATGCAAGCGGAGCAACCTCTATAAGCCCTTTTTCCATGTTTTTAAGGAATCCGTCCGCTCCCATGATCTGATACAAAGCATCATATAACGGTCTTAAATACGGATCAACCTTGCTCTGAAGATCACCTGGCAAAAATCCAAGTTTCTCACCTGCTTCTATTGCCGGTCTTGTAAGTATGAGCCTCTCGACTTCACCGTTCTTAAACGCTGTAATAGCCATAGCCATGGCAAGATATGTCTTACCCGTTCCGGCAGGTCCCATAGAAAACACCACCATATTGTCCTTAATGGCATCTACATAGCGCTTCTGGCCAAGGGTCTTGGGCTTGACGGGACGTCCAGATATCGTATGACATATAAGTTCATTGTCTATATTAAGTATCTCTTGTGATGAATCTTCCATGCTCATGGCTATTGCGTAATCAACCTGTTGCTCCGTGATATCATTACCCTTACGTGAAAGAGCACCAAGTGTATTGATGACACTTACTGCCCGTCTTACTCTAAGCTCATCACCCGCTACGATCACCTTATCATCTCGCAGAATAATATCTACGGAAAAACTTCTTTCTATTTTTTTAAGATTAGTATCAAACTGCCCAAAAACGTTGCCGGCATCCGATGCATTTAACTTAATGAATTCTTCCATCGCATAATTACCCAATCTAAATAATTCTACCATTTTGAAAGCTTTTAGACAAGACAAAACCCCATCACATTATTTGTGATAGGGTTGGTTGTTGATTATCCTGTATGAGCGATATATCTGCTCCGCAAGTATGACTCGCATAAGCTGGTGAGGGAATGTCATATCGGAAAAAGACAGCAACATATCCGCCCTTTTTTTCACTTCATCCGACAGCCCCAGACTGCCTCCTATGACAAAAACGATCCTGCTGTGTCCGTTAATCCCAAGATCATCTATAAGGCGGGCAAAAGACTCTGACCCCATCTTCTTTCCCTCTATGGCAGTTGCTATGACGTAAGCATCGTTAGATAACTTTGCAAGGATTCTCTTACCTTCGGTATCCAGGATTTTTCTTTCGACAGCTTCGGGTGCATTATCCGGAGTCTGTTCATCATTTAACTCTATGATATTTAATTTGCAGTATTTAGAAAGACGCTTAGCATATTCGTTAAGCGCCTCTCTGTAAAATACTTCTTTTATCTTGCCTATACAGATAATATCAATGTTCATGTTTGCCTTATCTGCCGCTTAAATAGTCATCTATTCCCTTGGCAGCACTCTTGCCCGCTCCCATCGCAAGTATAACGGTAGCCGCGCCGGTCACGGCATCTCCTCCGGCAAATACACCTTCTTTTGAAGTAGCACCGGTATCCTCCGTAGCCACGATACACTTTCTGCCATTGATATCAAGCCCTGCAGTCGTAGATGAAATTAACGGATTGGGACTTGTACCGAGTGACATGATAACAGTATCAACATCTATCACGAATTCACTTCCGGCAACTTCCACGGGACGACGTCTGCCGGACTCATCAGGTTCACCAAGTTCCATGCGGATGCACTTAATACCATTTACCCATCCATTCTCATCTCCGAGGATTTCGACCGGATTGGTCAACAGATCAAATATGATGCCTTCCTCTTTGGCATGATGTACTTCTTCCACTCTTGCAGGAAGTTCTTCTTCACTTCTTCTGTATACAATATGAACCTCACTGCCAAGTCTTAATGCTGTTCTTGCTGCATCCATGGCCACGTTGCCGCCGCCCACTACAGCCACCTTTTTACCGATCTTGATAGGCGTCTTGCTGTCAGGATCAAAAGCCTTCATAAGATTGCTTCTGGTAAGATACTCATTGGCAGAGAACACTCCGCTCAAAGTCTCACCCGGGATATTCATGAACTTGGGAAGGCCTGCACCTGATCCGATAAACACGGCATCATAGCCTTCTTCGCTCATAAGCTCATCTATGGTAACCGACTTGCCAATGATCACATTGGTCTCTATCTTGACTCCCAATGCCTTGACGTTCTCTATCTCGCGCTTAACAACCTTCTCCTTGGGAAGACGGAATTCCGGAATACCGTATACAAGCACTCCGCCCGGCTCATGCAAAGCCTCAAATATGGTCACATCATATCCCATTCTGGCAAGGTCACCTGCACATGTAAGACCTGCGGGGCCTGCGCCTATAACTGCGACCTTCTTGCCCTTGGGGGCTGCATTGGTACTTGGTTTGATGCCGTTTTCTGCGGCCCAATCGGCTACAAATCTCTCAAGCTTGCCAATGGAGATCGGATCTCCCTTGATACCCCTGATACACTTGCCTTCACACTGTGTCTCCTGGGGACATACTCTTCCGCATACGGCAGGAAGTGCGCTTGACTCAGAGATGATCTCGTAAGCCTTCTTAAAATCTCCGTTTTTCACCTGCTCTATAAAACCGGGTATATTGATGGATACGGGACAGCCTTTCATGCACTGAGCATTCTTGCAGTTAATGCAACGTTCTGCTTCGCACTTGGCTTCTTCCTCATTATATCCGAGACATACCTCTTCAAAATTCTTGGCTCTGACATCCGGTTCCTGTTCGCGGACAGGTATCTTCTTTAATACATCATCCATTCTTATCTATCTCCGTTTCATCCATTGCAATTACCGCATCCACCGTGATGGGTATCGCCTTCTTCAAGTGCCAAAAGCTTACGGCCTTCCTCGTCCTTATACATCATTGAACGTTTCATTGCGCCGTCGAAATCCACAAGATGTCCGTCAAACTCGGGACCATCCACGCATGCGAACTTCACTTCTCCGCCTACTATGATACGGCATGCTCCACACATTCCCGTACCATCCACCATTATAGGGTTCATGCTGACTATGGTAGGTATATTAAGCTCTTTGGTGAGCTTACACACGAACTTCATCATGATCATCGGGCCTATGGCGATACATACATCATATTTCTTGCCTTCTCCCACAAGATCTTCGATTACTTTTGTGACCATACCGCTTCTGCCATACGATCCGTCATCGGTTGTTATATAAAGATTGCCGGCAACAGCCTTCATTTCATCTTCAAGTATAAGTATATCCTTGGTCTTGGCTCCAACTATAACATCGGCATCCACACCCTGCTCATGCAGCCATTTAACCTGAGGATATACAGGCGCGGTACCTACCCCGCCTGCCACGAAGAGAATATGCATCTTCTTAAGCTCATTAACGCTTTTGTCCGTGAGTTCGCTGGCTCTTCCCAAAGGTCCAACAACATCATGGAAAGAATCTCCGGTCTTAAGTTTGCTCATCTCCTTGGTGCTTGCACCTACCGTCTGGAACACTATCGTGATAGTGCCTGCCTGTCTGTCATAATCGCATATGGTAAGCGCGATTCGCTCACTGTCAGCGCCCGTTCTTACTATAAGGAACTGTCCCGGAAGACATTTCTTGGCCACTCTGGGTGCTTCCACTACCATCTGAAAGATGTTATCAGAGAGCTGTTTTGCTTCAATAATCTTATACATATGATCTAACGCTTTCTCCTTTCGTGTGCGTAGTTAATTCTTTTGTCCATACGATTGTTAACTATATAATAAATCCGCCAAAAATGCAACGACTAAACCATCCGCGCTAAAATATACTGTATCCGGGTTGATCAGAAAGGACTGATGGAATATACGTCAGTCGAACTTCTTTTTAGAAGGAATACTTCTCCCGTAGTACAGTCAAGGGCAAATATATTGCCGGTCATTGACTTGGCACCCGATCCGAAGAGGTAATATTCGTTGTAGCAATAAAGCGATCTTCCGCCTATATATCTCATCTCACTGTACAGATAGTCAAATCTGCCGGGATATATGGCCGATGTTCCCGAGATATCGGTGATATAGCCCATTGTCACAAGATGATTCTTAAGGAATGCGATGCCGACTTCAGGTTCAAACATCTTTTCAACATTAATGCTGTATTCTTTTTCTACTGTTTCGCTCTTGACTCCGCGGCTGTTGATGGCCACAAGCTTAATGACAGTCACTCCGTCTGAAACTGTGATTGGTTCACCGTATATACGACTGTTAGAATCAGGTTCAGTACCGTCAAGCGTATAATACACATAACAATCTTCCGGAACTATCACTCTTACAAGCTGAGGCGTATCATAAACCCCCGAATCAAGTGATACCATCGGCGGAGAAGGTGCCTCTGCAAGTACTATATATGAATGAGTCATGACCGGGGACATAACACCGAATTTATTGACAAATACAGCCTGTATCATATGCTTGCCTTTTTTAAGCATTATTGGTTCGCTGTATTCTTTGGACGAAGTATCGGGCTTGGAACCGTCATCCGTGTAATATATCTTACCTTCCGAATCCGATGTAATTGTAAGGATGATCGCACTGTCGTAACTTCCGTCATCGTGAGAGAACACCGGAGGATAGGCCAGATAATCAACGAACGCCTTTTTCATATCCTCGTCCGCATATTCCTTTAAAAAGACATCTATTTCGTCATAATCACCGTTTTCTTCGTATATGGATATAACACTCGAAAACGCAAGGGTCGAGTCCGGAAATTTGTCGATCATGGTCTTATATACATCTATGGCCATATCAACATTGTCCAAAGACTTATAGCAGTCTGCGATCTTAAGCAGTATATCAGGATTGGTCGGGTCAAGCTGCGACGCCTTCTTGTACGAATCAGTTGCCTTTTTGTATTCACCCTGTGCATAAGCCTTATCACCGCATTTAATATTGTATGACGATGAATTGTCACGGTAAAACATGACAACCAAAAAAACAAGCAGCAATACAATAATAAGACCCGCCGCACCGATGTATATATACGAAAATTTACTTAAGGCCGCCTTTTTAACGAAACTTTCATCTTCAGACGCAAAAAGATCCGTGGTAGTATCAAAACTTCCGGACTCAGCAGTCTTATCGCCTTCGTCCCCTATCACGTCGGTTACTATATTCTGTATCGATTCTTCTATACTCTGTTCGATCTCGGGTACGAATTCAGGTACTATATGCACCTCTGTTCCGCAGTTCGGGCAGAATATCTTCGAGTCATCAAATTCATGACCGCAATTAGAACATATCATATATACTCCGTGGTCGTATTAGAACAAGCCTGTTATCCTGCCATTATCATCCACATCTATCGAATATGCCGCAGGCTTTTTGGGAAGTCCGGGCATAGTCATGATATCGCCCGTCAGAACCACAATAAAGCCGGCTCCTGCAGATATATACATATCTCTGACCTTGATCTTAAAGCCACTGGGTCTGCCAAGAAGCGAAGGATCATCGGACAGAGAATACTGAGTCTTGGCCATGCATACAGGCAGGTCGTTAAATCCAAGTTTTTTAAGTTGATCAAGGCTCTTAAGCGCCTTACTGTCATAATCAACACCATCTGCGCCGTATATCTTTTTGGCCACCGCTTCGATCTTATCTTCTATCGGCAGATCAAGTTCATATACCGGTGTAAAATCACTCTTCTTTTGTTCGATAGTATCTACGATGGTCTGTGCGAGTTCTTTGCCACCATCGCCGCCGAATTCCCATACTTTTGAAAGAGCAAAAGAGGCGCCCTTTTCTTCGCAGAATGACCTTACATATTCGGTCTCTTCCTCAGAATCCGTAACAAAAGCATTAAGAGTAACAACTATCGGAACCTTATAGCTTTGCAGATTGTCTATATGCCTCTCTAAATTAACTATGCCTCTCTTAAGTGCATCCAGATCAGGCTTTGAAAGCTCATCCTTGGGGATTCCGCCGTTATACTTCAAAGCTCTTATTGTAGCCACAAGTACTATGGCATCGGGACGGATGCCCGCTACCCTGCACTTGATATCAAGGAACTTCTCAGCGCCCAAATCTGCGCCGAAGCCCGCCTCTGTTATACAATAATCCGCCATCTTAAGTGCCGCCTTGGTAGCGATCACGGAATTGCATCCATGTGCAATATTGGCAAAAGGTCCGCCGTGTACAATAGCAGGTGTATGTTCCAAAGTCTGAATGAGATTGGGCTTGATCGCATCCTTAAGCAATGCTGCCATGGAGCCCACAGCGTTAAGATCTTTTGCGGTCACAGGCTTGCCCGACATATCATATGCAACGATTATCCTTGCAAGTCGCTTTTTAAGATCATCCATATCGGTAGCGAGACACAGAATTGCCATGATCTCACTTGCAACAGTGATAACAAAATGATCTTCTCTTACAAAACCGTCAGTCTTATTGCCAAGACCCACTACGACATTCCTCAAAGCTCTGTCATTCATGTCAAGGCATCTTTTCCATATGATCTGCCTCGTATCGATATTAAGCTCATTACCCTGATGAATATGGTTGTCTATTATTGCAGCCAAAAGATTATTGGCCGAAGTAATGGCATGGAAATCACCGGTAAAATGAAGATTCAGATCTTCCATTGGAACGACCTGAGCCATTCCGCCGCCTGCGGCTCCACCCTTTATTCCGAAACACGGTCCGAGGGAGGGTTCACGAAGCGCAATGATGGCATTTTTACCGATCTTTTTAAATGCCTGGCCAAGACCCACGGTAGTAGTGGTCTTGCCCTCTCCTGCAGGAGTGGGATTGATGGCAGTCACAAGTATAAGCTTACCGTCCGGCTTATCCTTAAGACTCTTAAGGTATTCCTCAGATAGCTTACATTTATACTTTCCATAGTATTCAATATCATCGTCGGGTATACCCAGCGTCCCCGCTATCTCTCCTATCGGCTTAAGTGTGGCTTCCTGAGCAATCTCAATATCTGACTTCATTGGTTTCTCCATTTCTTAATCTATTCCAATATTGCTACAAACGCATACCTTGCACGCGTATGGATCTATACGTAATCCTCTACATATTGTTCAAAAGCATCGATACTCATAAGTATCTCCCTGGGCTTGGTACCGTTTTCTTCGCTCACAACACCGGCCTCAGCAAGCTGATCCATGATCCTGGCAGCCCTGTTAAAGCCAATCTTGAATTTCCTCTGTAAACTTCCGATCGATGCCTTATCCTGATTGATGATAAAGCGGCCGGCCTCTGTAAACAGATCATCCGTATCATCTCCTGATCCGGAAGCATCGGATGACGATCCCGACGAAGACATATTGGATATCTTGTTCTCTATGTCAGCAACCGTTATGCCTACATAGTCCTGATCCTTTAAGAATTCAACGACCTTGCCGACTTCGGCATCGGATACGAATGCACCCTGGACTCTGGCAGGTTTGGGATATCCCTGCGGGAAGAACAGCATATCGCCCTTTCCAAGAAGTTTCTCGGCTCCGTTCATATCAAGTATGGTCCTTGAATCTATACCGCTGCTTACGGCAAATGCCACACGGCTGGGCATATTGGCCTTAATCAGACCCGTTATGACGTCTACCGAAGGCCTCTGTGTGGCAATGATAAGATGAATACCACATGCTCTTGCAAGCTGCGCTATACGACATATACTCTCTTCCACTTCCTTGGCTGCGACCATCATAAGATCAGCAAGCTCATCAACGATTATAACGATCTGAGGAAGTTTATAGATCTCATTGCCTTCATCATCCGTAGTTCGACCCGATGCCAGGATACTCTCTATCTTGGCATTATAGCCCTTAAGATCCCTCACATTAAAATCGGCAAACTTTCGGTATCTTTCGGTCATCTCCGCAACGCCCCAATTAAGGGCTGCGGCAGCCTTTTTGGGATCCGTGACAACGGGAACCATAAGATGAGGAATACCGTTATATACACTGAGTTCCACTACCTTCGGGTCTACCATGATGAGTTTTACCTCATCCGGATGTGCCTTATAAAGGATGCTCATGATAATTGTATTGATACATACGGACTTACCGGAACCCGTAGCACCTGCTATGAGCATATGCGGCATCTTGGCTATATCGGCCACTATGGTCTTACCTGCAATATCTTTGCCGATGGCTATGGCGATCTTACTGTCAAAGTCTTTAAAAGACTTATCTTCTATAAGTTCTCTTAAACCCACACCGGTACTCTCTTTATTGGGCACTTCTATTCCGACTGCCGATTTGCCGGGTATGGGTGCTTCTATTCTGATGTCGGCAGCTGCAAGGCTTAATTTGATATCATCGGCAAGGGACACTATCTTATTGACTCTTACACCTACCTCGGGCTGAAGTTCAAATCTGGTAACACTGGGTCCCTGGCTTATATCAAGTACCTTGGCTTTTACGCCGAAATTCTCCAAAGTGGCCTGAAGCTTGGCAGCAGTCTCCAAAAGCTCATTCTTCGAATCCTTGCCCTTGGCCGCTCCTGACTTATTAAGCAAAGAGATCGGCGGCATCTTGTATGCTTTCGATGAACGCTTATGCGGCTGCTCTGTATTATCAAGAGACGAAGGCCGGTTTATCACACGTTCTTCAGTCTTTTTCTCCGCTCTGACTGCTTTCGGGCGCACATGCTCCGTCACAGTTACAGGTTCATTCTCCTGCTCTTTCTCCTCATATGCGTCCACAGAAGATTCCATTCCGCCTTTATTAAAAGTCACCTCGCTCATACCTTCAAAAGCCGAATGGCTTACGGCATGAGCCTTCTCATTGCGGATCATATCTTCGCTTATATCACCCACAGTGATCTCATGTATGTCATCCCGGTCAAAAGAATCAGTCTTGTCATCTTTTTTATCCAGGCGTTTATGCTCCATCGTGCCGGACACTTTCTTGTCCATTCTGCGAACATTTTTCACTTCAGGTAACGGTTCACCGCGTACTTCATCACTGCGATCAGTACGTTCCTCCTCGGATTCATCCTCATCGTTCATACCTACGATCCCGCGTTTTTTCTTGGCATATCTGGGTATATCACCGTCAAAGATATCGGAATTATTGGCCTCATTTTCTTTAATCCGCTCCCGTCCTGCACGAACAGCTTCGACAGATGCATCTTTAAGGCGCGCACTGTTTTCGCGAAAAGAATTGATGGTATTGCGTCCGAGTATCACAAGCACACAGAAGCAGGCTATTATGAACAGTATTATGATCGCACCGACCTGTGAAAGATATTTCTTAAGTATAAAGGCCAAAGAGCCAAATATTATTCCTCCGCCGACATGAGTCTCACTGCCCGCAGTCCAGATCTCTGAAGCCGAATATGAAACAAGATTCTTCGATGCTCCGGTGAAGAGTTCGGTAAGCATGCTGATAACGCAGTAAAGAAACGCAGATGCTATGACCTTGCGTTTCTTAAGAGAGGGATTGGCGGCGATCCTTACTCCAAGATATGTTAGGAACACAAGAACAACCGGGAATATAAATTCAAGTGCTCCGAATATGCCATAAGTAATCAGATTAACAGCTTTTCCAAATTCTCCGAGTATTCCGATATTACATAAGAGCATGAATATGCCGACGCAAAGAACCGCCAAAAATACGGTGAGCGGATTCAGATATATCTCCTCCGTATACTCAGGCTCCGTCTTCGTGATCCTGCGTCCGGAACCTCCCTTACCGTTTGTGGAAGCCTTGGATCTGTTATTACCTTTTCTGCTATTGTTATTTCTAGTATTACCGGCCATAATCGACTGTATTACCCCGCATCTTCAACATCAAAATGCATATTTTCTTCCGATACTTCGTAATCGTATTTCATATCTTCTTCGTTTACTTCAATATCGTAATCAAGTTCCCTGCGTTCCTTCTTCTTGGGTAAAGGAAGCGGATTTATAAGAAGTTCGACCTTATCGGGATTCTTGGAGATCACATAATCCTCGGATTTTATCTCTTCCATGGGAATCGTGGTATCATCCGCCGTATCTTTTTCTTCATCGGCTTTAACATCCGTAACGCTTAAAGCCTCTTTTATGAATGCCTTTTTACGCATATGCTTACATATGCCCGATTTGATGAGCGATATGATATATAACACTATAACGCCACACAGATATATGAGTATGATCTCACGCCACAAAAGAATAACAGGCAAAAAATACACAAGATATACCGGATAAAGCGCCACCCCGATGGATAGGATAACGGCGCACAGCCCGCCAAACAGTCTCTTGATTGCAAAGAACAGTATGATCAATGCGAGGAGTTCAAGAGCGATGTTTACAAACATGACAAGCTCGTCATTATTTCCAAACAGTTTAAATACAGCCGATATAAGGCTCAAATATGCATCCTTAAAAGAATAACATGATGCATATATCCGTCCATCCGAGCCGATATGAGCAGGTGTAAGATACCCGTCAGCCCCGGATGCATCGATCTGTTTAGAAAGATCAAAATTAATAAGCAATCTGACAATAAGCTGCACTGCCACAGCTACAATAAATCCCGTGGCCGTCAGTATCTTATATATCACACTCTTACCGCGATCATCTCTTTTAACCTGTTCGGTATTAATAGCACTGTACTCCATTGTCGTCACCGATAAAGCCATTTACTCTGTAACCAATGATCAATAATCACTCCAGTTGGTATATACATCCTGAACATCATCGTCTTCATCAAGAAGATCAAGTATTCTCTGTATCTGTTTGACCGTCTCTTCATCCGTTACATCTACGTATGTCTGCGGAAGCATGGTCACTTCTCCTGATACATAGGTTATCTTATTCTGATCAAGCGCATCCATGACCGCTTTAAGATCATCGGGAGCAGTCACTATCTCGAAGCTTTCATCCTCGTCAGAGAAATCCTCTGCACCTGCATCAAGTGCGATCATCATAAGATCATCAGCGTCCATGTCGCATTCTTCCTTATCGATGATGATCTGTCCTTTTTCATCAAACATAAAGCTGACACAGCCGGGAGTACCGATATTACCGCCACCCTTGGTGAAACAGTTACGTACATTGGCAGCAGTTCTGTTCTTATTGTCGGTAAGAGTCTTGACAATAATGGCTGTACCGCTCGGACCGTATCCTTCGTATGTGATGTTTTCATAATTGACATTGCCGCCTTCGCCGGCAGCCTTCTTGATACCACGCTCAATGGTATCGTTGGGCATATTATTGGACTTGGCCTTCTGGATGACCTGCGCAAGCTTAAAGTTATTGGCAGGATCCGGGCCTCCCTCCTTGACCGCTACTGCGATCTCACGGCCGATCATGGTAAAGATCTTACCCTTAGCCGCATCGTTTTTCTCTTTCTTATGCTTGATATTAGCAAATTTTGAATGTCCTGACATAATCTCCTCCGTTGTAATATTTTATTCGGACTCTTCCGTGTTCTTTAGGGAAGCAGCATTCACACCGGCATCAGTATTATCTACCTTGGTGACCAGAATCTGCTGTATCATATTATGATCAACCTCAAGAATCTTGAAATTGTAATCACCGACAGTTACGTCAAATCTCTCTTTTTTATCAGGGATATGATCCATTCTGGATATCATATATCCATTGATGGTTTCAAAATCCTCCGTCCCGAAATCTATACCGAATCGCTTATTAAGTTCCTCAAGTTCGGTAACGCCGTCTATAATGTATTTATCCTTGCCTCGCTCAACTATACGCGATTCTTCTTCATCATATTCATCGCTTAGGTTGCCCACGATCTCTTCAAGTATGTCGCCCATCGAGATAAGGCCGGCCGTCTGGCCGTACTCATCTATGACTATGACCATCTGAAGTTTGGAAGCCTGCATCGTAGAGAAAAGCACATCAATCTTACGCGTCTCCGGTATGAATCTTGCTTCCTTGATAAGCCCTTCAATGCTGTCCACGGTCTTGGACATATTTCCCTTGATGCGTGACAGTCTCATGGCATCCTTAAGATATATGATGCCGATTATCTTATCAAGGTCATCCATATATACCGGAAAGCGGCTGTTGCTCTTATCAAGCATCAGATCCAAAGCATCCTTTAGCTTCATGGACGAATCAACGGCAACGATATTGCTTCGATCCATCATGATATCCTTGGCCGACTTATCGCCGAATTCGAAGATGTTGTTGATCATCTCAGCTTCATTATCTTCGATATAGCCGCCCGCCGCACTTTCCTTGACGATGGAGATGATCTCATCTTCTGCTTTTTTTTCGCTGTTACGGCTCTTTAGCAGGATATAAATGATATATACGATTATTATTAATACATCATTGATGATTATTGCTCTTAATATGTCCATAATACCTACGAATTAATTGGATGCAACGGTGTATCTGCAAAAAAGTCTCTCGAATAAGCCAGTTCACCGTTGTAATAATATGCTCTCGGAACTCTCTTTCCTATGATGCACGACAACTCATAATTGAGCATGCCTGACTGTCTTGCGATATCCTCCATGGTGATCGTCTCATCTCCGGATCTGCCTATGAGTACAACTTCATCTCCTTCTGCAACATCAGGAATATCCGTTACATCAGCCATGAACTGATCCATACAGATGCGTCCGATTATCGGTACCTTTTTACCTCTAATTATGACCTTCCCCTTGCCTGATAAGAGTCTCGGATAACCATCGCCATACCCTACAGGTATCGTGGCTATCTTTGTGCGCTTATCTGTGACATATGTGCCGCCGTAGCTTATCTCTGCTCCCGCATCAACTTCCTTGATAAAAGTGATATGCGAAGTAAGCGAAAGCAGCGGCTTTAAGTCTATCGAATCATGATCCACTTCATCACTCGGCCACATTCCATACATTATAATGCCCGCTCTGACATAATGCTTATAAGCATCAGGCATCTCTATGATAGCCGCAGAATTGGCTATATGAATGATATCAAAAGTAAATCCAAGCTTATCCTTGATCTCTTTAATAAATTCATCAAATCTTGCAAGTTGTCTGTTGGCGGATGTCTTATCCGCTTCATCTGCTCTGGCAAAATGAGAAAAAATACCTTCGACCTTGATATGAGGATAGTTATTTATCGCTTTTTTTACAAAATCAAGTCCGGCCTCATCATATGAAATGCCTATCCTTCCCATACCGGTATCCACCTTGATATGGACCTTGGCATATATACCAAGCCTTGCAGCTGTAGCTTCTATCTCATCAAGCATATCTTCACGAAAGACCGTAAGCCTTACATCTCTTATGAGCATCTCTTCATAAGAATCGGGGAAAGAATATCCGATTATGATCACAGGCTTGCGTATTCCGTTATTCTTAAGCTGCATGGCTTCTTCGGCCGTAGCGACACCATATCCGTGGATATAATCAAGTTTCTCAAGTTCTTTGGCTACAGGAAGTGCTCCGTGACCGTATCCGTCGGTCTTGATGACTCCTATTATCTTGGTATCACCGCCTATATGTGCAGCGATACAATCCATATTATGTTTGATATTGGCCAGTTCTATACCGGCACAGACTCTGTCAAAATTAACCCGCATATTCTGCCATCACTCTGTCTTTTTCTTCTCGTCTTCTTCTTTGGCTATCGCTTCATTAATCGCAGCCTCTTTTTGTGCCTTTTCCTGCTCTTTGGCCGCTTTCTGTTCATCCTTTATCGCTTTGAGCTTAAGTATCTTATCCATGGGGTTATATTTCATATCAAACATATCCACCACTTCCGGCCCAAATACATCATGCATATAGGAATACATGACACCGTTTTGGATCTCCATCTCCTGTTTGCGGACGACGTTTTTCTTAAGCTCCACTCTGATCCCGGCTATCCATTCAGCCAGCGTATCAATCTCTTTTTCATTCTTATGCATGACATCGTATATGAGTTCGGCAGTAGTCTGCATGATGTCACGATTAATCTCATCGATCTCTTTGGGAAGATCCCCCATCTCTTCTTCATATGCAGAGAGCTTCTCATTGCACTCTTCTATAAGGCGTCTGTTATCCTCGATCTTCTTCTCGCTGCCCGGTTCGGCTCCATCCATGAGGACCACTATCTCGTCCATCATTTTCTTCTTGAGCTTCTTGATGTCCTTACTCTCGGTATTGATCTTGCCCTGTTTGCGCAAAAGTTCATTAAGGGCCTTTTCGGCCTTTTTAATGTCGGACGGCTTCTCTATCATGGTCCATATCTTATGCCATTTATTGTCCAGTGTGACCACGGGGATGTTTTTACTTGCTACGGCTCGCAGCAGCTTGTCGTTTTCTTTTCCCATATCCGCCTCATTGCAATCATTTTTGCAACATATATGACAGTTTCATAAGACTGTCGCTTAAGTGAACATTCTCAACCACTACATCCGAAGGAACATTAAGGTCGGTATGTGCGAAGTTCCATATAGCCTTAACTCCGCATTTTACAATCTTCTCGGCCACTTCCACGGCTCCTGCCTTCGGTATGGCTATCACCACTATATCTATCTTATGCGATATTATAAAATCCTCAAGTTCGTTCATGGGACGAACAGTAAGCTCTCCCACTTCCTTACCGATTATGTCGGGATCCTGGTCAAATATTCCCTCGAAGATAAAACCTCGGCTCTCATAATTACTGTAGCCTATAAGTGCACGGCCCAAGTTGCCGGCTCCTACGATCACAAGTCTGTGAGCATCATTAAGGCCAAGGATCTTGCCTATCTCTGTATACAGATATTCAACATTGTATCCATAACCCTGCTGACCGAATCCGCCGAAATTATTAAAATCCTGTCTGATCTGACTGGCCGTTACTTTCATAAGTCCGGACAGTTCACTGCTGGATATTCTCTCTATATTCGCATCACGGAGATCACCTAAATATCTGTAATATCGCGGTAATCTGCCTATAACGGCCTGTGATATCGTCTTCCCTTCGTCCACGATGAACCTCCACTGATTATAGTTTCTCGGCCAGTTCAAAGATGAGCCGCTCGGATTTGTCCCATCCAAGACATGCATCCGTAATGGATTTGCCGTATACTCCATCTCCAATCTTCTGTGCGCCGTCTTCGATATAGCTCTCTATCATCAGGCCCTTAACAAGCTTATTAATGTCATTATTATGTGATCTGCTGTGCAATACTTCCTTGGCGATACGGATCTGTTCAAATGGATTCTTGCCGGAGTTGGCATGATTGCAGTCAACGATCGCAGCAGGAAAATCAAGGCCACTTTCTTTATACAGTTCATTAAGCAACGTAAGATCTTCATAATGATAATTGGGTAACGACTGACCGTGCTTGTTGGAATAGCCTCGCATGATGGCATGCGTGAGCGGATTGCCCGAAGAATGCACTTCCCAGCCTCTGTATATGAAGGTATGTCCGCCGCGTGCAGCCGTGATGGAATTCATCATAACCGAAAGATTGCCGCTCGTGGGGTTCTTCATACCAACCGGTATGTCAAGTCCGCTGGCCGTGAGTCTGTGCTGCTGATTCTCCACACTTCTTGCGCCCACCGCAACATATGCAAGCACATCATCGAGATATCTGTGATTCTCCGGATATAACATCTCATCCGCACATGAGAATCCGGTCTCTGCCAAAGCTCTCATGTGAAGTTCTCTGATCGCTACGATTCCCTTAAACATATCAGGCTTTTCTTCGGGATTAGGCTGATGAAGCATACCCTTGTAACCCGATCCGGTCGTACGGGGCTTGTTGGTATATATCCTGGGAATAATAAATATCTTATCACTTACCTTATCCTGCACCTTGCGAAGTCTGCTTATATAATCTATCACGCTGTCTTCTCTGTCGGCAGAACAGGGACCTATTATAAGGATAAATTTGTCGCTTTCACCTTTAAATATCTTCTCTATCTCCTGCGCACGGGCTTTCACCGCCGCAGACATCTCGGATGTAAGGGGGTACATCTCCTTTACTTCCTTGGGTATAGTCAGTTTTCTCTCAAATATCATACTCATAACTGTAATTCCTTAATCTATACGGGCTTATCAAAAAGCGCACGCCTCTTGGTAGATACCCTCATCTTCTCTTTCATTCCTTCCGTATCATCAGCTGCAAGTTCATCACGCAGGCTTTTGAATTCGCCAAGGAACTTGTCCATCTCGCGAAGCAAACTCTCTTTGTTGAGCAAAAACAGTTCGCTCCACATATCTTCATTGATCCTTGCGATCCTCGTAAGATCCCTGAACGAATCACCGACATAATTGACCAAAAGTTCATTGTCGGAGCAGTTCATAAGTGTCACGGCTATACAATGTGTAAGCTGTGATACGAAGCCTATCATTTCATCATGTTCTTCGGGCGAAAGCACCGATATCCTGCCAAACTGAAGAAGCAGTGCCATCTCTCTGCATATCTCTATAGCCTCTTCGGTATTTTTGTCCGTAGGAACAATGATAAAGTTGGCACCGTAGAATATCTTCTCATCACTGTTCTCGACTCCGTACACCTCTTTGCCGGCCATGGGATGCGCAGCTATAAACTCCAGGTCGTCGCGTAGTGATGCCTGAATATCATATACAATACAACTTTTAACGCCGGTAACATCGGTGATCAATGCTCCCGGCTTTATATACTGCTGATTGGCCGCGATCCATTCCTTGAACACGTGTGGATAAAGCGAAAATACGACTATATCCGCCTTACCAATCATCTGAGGATCTATATCGGTCGTACCCTCATCGATGATATGATGCTTAAGCGCATATTCTATGGTCGCGGGATTCCTTGTAACGGCCGATACGTGAAAGCCAAGTTTCTTAAGGCCTCTTGCGTAGCTTCCGCCTATCAGTCCAAGTCCCACAATAAGTATGTTACACTCTCTGTTAATTAACATTGTATTATCCTAATCCTTGATTATTCTTTCTGATTTAACACGGATACCCATATCTTTAAGCACCTCAAAGAAAGAAGGATAACTCTTGGATACCGCATCCGCTCCATCGATTATTCCGCCGTAAAGACTGCATAAAACCGACATCGACATGGAAATCCTGTGATCATTGTGGCTGTCTATAACGGAAGAAGGCGATGTAAGTCCGGCCGAGGTATCGACAGTAATGTCATTCCTTCCTACCGTCACAGTCACTCCCATTTTTTCAAGTTCCTGCTTCATGGCCTGTCCTCTGTCCGACTCCTTAAGTGCAAGCCTTGAAGTACCAATTAACGTACCGCCGTTACGGGCTGCCATATAAGCAAGCAATATCGGTCCCAGATCAGGATAATCCGAAATATCCGCAGGCTCTCCTCTGTCGATATGATCGAACATACTCATGATGATCTTATCACCCTGAACGCTGTCATCAGACAAGCCTTTGACAACGATCTTCTGATCAAGTCTTCCGTAAAGTCTCGCAAACGTAAGTAAAACGGCGCCGTTTGACCAGTCGCCCTCTATACGTTTCCTGATGGGCAGATAATGCTGATTGCCCGGAATACGTATGGTATTGTCATCTACCCATTCTATATCCACGCCGAAATCATGCAGTACTTCCACAGTCATCTCTATATAAGGCCTGCTCTCAACGGGTGGAATGATATTGAGTCTGCTGTCCCTTTTAAGCAAAGGAAGAACAAAAAGCATGCCTGTGATAAACTGACTGCTCACATCTCCCGGAACTCTGTATTCTCCCGGAGTAAGGCTTCCCATCACCTGCACATAGCTTTCATTGTGAGAAAAACTTACATATGTATACGTAAAGACATCATCATATGCCGACAGCGGCCTTGATAACAGCTTCTTGCTGCCGGTAAGTCTGACGGGCTTTTCGGGCTCCACATAACCCATCGAATACATCAGTGTGACTACCGGGATCATGAATCTTAATGTCGAACCGCATTCATTGCAGTCAAGTACCGGCGGCTCCATGTACTTGGTATCGCTTGATTCATCAGTGCATGCACTTTTGTCTATTCCCTTGACAACCACCGTATATAAGCCGTTTTTGCCGCATTCATCGTCTGAAACTTCGGGGATGATGCTTATATCCGCGCCGAGCTTACTTAAACAGTTCATCGTAGCCTTGACATCCTCTGACAGTTCAATGCCCGATATATACGATTCACCGCATGCCAAAGCTGCACAGATTAAATACCTGTGCGCCATACTCTTGGAAGGTGGTGCATAAAGTGCCATTGCTTTTTCATTTAATTCGTAATTAACTTCATTCTTATCCGGCGATTTAAGGATAGGAGCAAAAGAGCATCTTCTGGACGAATTGGCCGATTCTTCGACGCCTGCCTTTTCGAAACGCTCTTTTAAATAATCCATCGCCTCGCCGTAACCGGCTATACCGTGGCCTTTGATAGTCGCTACACATGCGGCCCTCACATAACTTATCTTCCTGAATTCTTCTCTGGTATCAGGATCCGATATATGAACCTCCACAGCAGGAATACCTACAGCCTTAAGTGCATCCAAAAGACCTACGGAAGTATGGGTAAAAGCAGCCGGATTGATCACGATTCCGTCTACCTGTCTGTAAGCCTGCTGAATCTTATCAATAAGATCGCCTTCGTGATTTGACTGAAATACCTCTACATCCACACCAATGGAAGCCGCATGATTATCAATAAACTTAAGCAGGTCTGAATAATCCGCCCTGCCATATATCTCCGGTTCTCTGATACCGAGCATATTGATATTGCATCCGTTCAATACGAGAATCTTCATAATGTCTTAATAATCCCTCATAATCTTTGCATCTGTCAAAAGCCGATCATCTCCGCGATCTTATCTGCAACAGATGCAGCATCACCTGTGACTTTTATGTGTATATCACTGATGTCCGTATATATATCATAACGCTCTTCGTAGCGTTTCTTCAGCATGTCCACATCACTTGCAGTAGGCCTGTCATCCGTCGGTATAAGGTCCTTAAGAGGCCTGTCAATAAAAACAAGCACTCCGTTGTGCGCCAAAGCCTTGACATTGCGTGGTCTTAGTATTGCTCCTCCACCGGTTGCTATGATATAGCCGTTATTTAGCGCGATCTCAGATATCACTTTGCTCTCTGCGTCTCTGAAGTACTCTTCACCATCAGAAGCAAAAATGTCAGTGATCTCTCTGCCCTCTTTACGTACTATAAGTTCATCCGTATCCACATATGTCTTGTGAAGCTTATCTGCCAATAACTTGCCAACGGTGGATTTGCCGCATCCCGGCATACCCGTGAGAACAATACTTAGCTTGTCATTATAGACCGATGTGTATATTTTATCTATTATATCACAAATTTTATCAAAACTGCAGTCCGTGTCCAATGTCTTTGATACATCTTTTCCGACGTCAAAGAAAAATCCATATGCATACACAGCCTGTGTGACCAGCATATACAGGCCACACGCGCACCTAATGCCTCTTTTTTTACATCTTAGATATGTGTCTGTGTGAAGGGGATTATATATGACGTCGATATATCCCTGCAGCGAGTCGAATCTGTCGATATCTGCAGGAGATGCGTCTGTCAACGGATACATGCCTACAGGTGTCGTATTGATGATAACATCCGCATCAGCATGAAGATCATACGCCTCAGCATATGTACAGTATGTTGCTTCCGGCCCCTTACTTCTGCTTACTTTTATGATCTGCGCGGCTTTTAATGCCATACATACATGTTCTGCAGTCTTTGACGTACCGCCTGTGCCGAGAATAAGTACTTTTTTATTCGAAAGATTAAGTCCCGTATGAATGATCAGGTCTCTTAATCCGTAGAAATCGGTATTATATCCGTACAGTTTGCCGCCCTTATTGACTATCGTATTTACTGCTCCGATATTGCGAGCATTATCATCGATAAAGTCAAGGTATTCCATCACCGTCTGTTTATAAGGAATGGTGACATTGATACCCTTAAAGTCAGCACTTTTCAGGAACTCTCCCACTTCATCGGGGCGAAGCTCCTTAAGCTCGTATGCATATTTATTGCCTTCCAGTTCTCCTATCTGTCTGTGTATCTCTTTAGAAAAACTGTGAGGAAGATGTTCTCCTATCAGTCCGTATTCCATCTGACGATGTATAACTCACTTTCTATTATGGTGATTCACGCTCTCAAGCTAAAAAATCTGTTCCGTAACGAGTGACAAGAATATCACACATTGTAAGCGCAGTCATGGCATCCACTACGATACGTGCCCTGTGGATGATCGCCGGATCATGTCTGCCCTCGATACTGAGCACCGTATCCTTCATGCTTTTAACATCTACGGAATCCTGTTGCTTATATATGGACGGAGTGGGCTTGATCACCGTCGAGAATTCTATGGGCATGCCGTTGGTGATTCCTCCGTTGATGCCCCCGTTATGATTGGTAGTAGTGATCACTCTGCCGTTTGATATTCTGAAAGAATCATTGGCTTCACTGCCGCGCATTGAAGCCAGTCCGAATCCATCCCCGAAAGCAACTCCTTTTACGGCAGGGATTGAGAAAAGCGCATGCGAAAGCATGCTTTCCACACTATCAAACCATGGTTCGCCAAGGCCTCCGGGATGACCGATTATGGCAGTCTTAAGTATGCCGCCCACGCTGTCACCCTCCGAAGCTACCAGTTCGATATAATGTTTCATGGGAATGGCAGCGCTGTTATCAAGTACAGCAAAAGGCTTGTCATACAAAGAGATGATGTCCTCTTTATAATCCTCAAAATCCCTGTCCTTATTGGCTCCAAGTTCTGATATATGAGTACCTATGTAGATGTCTTTACTGTTAAGAGCCTGCATGGCTATCGCACCGGCCGCAACTATTGGGGCAGTGATACGTCCGCTAAAATGCCCGCCACCTCTCTTATCCTGAAATCCATGATACTTAAGTTCAGCTGTATAATCCGCATGTCCGGGGCGTGGAACAAGTTCCATGCTCTCATAATCTGAAGATCTTGTGTCATGGTTCTCGATGATAATGGTGATGGGTGTACCGGTGGTCATCCCGTTATGCACGCCACTCACGATTTTAACAGAATCAGCTTCCCTTCTGGCTGTAGATATCTTGCCGGCAGGCTTACGAAGCTCCATCATACGATCGAGCAGTTGCATATCAACCTTTATCCCGGGTGCCATTCCGTCAAGCACCGCGCCTATCGCTTCCCCGTGACTCTCTCCAAAGAGCGTTACAGTTACGTTATTGCCAAATGTATTCTTCACTTCATCTCCTTAATGACAATGCTCAAATCAAGTTATTATACCATATATATGGTGGACTGTGGTAAATTTTTCACAATGTTGTATGTATGGTATCATTCCAGTCCATCAACTTTGCTTAAGTCTATCTCAGCGGGAAAATGACCTGCGATCTTTAATCTGTTGCAGCATACGGACAGTTCTCTCATCATACGGGCACCTTCATCCGAATACTGGTCCCCCTGCGCTTCCACATAGAAGTAATACTGCCACGGTGTATCCTTGACGGGGCGGCTTCGAAGCACTCTCATATTAAAGCCATGTGCACAGATTATATTGACCGCTTTTGCAAGCGCTCCGACTTCATCATTGACGGTGAAAAGAAGTATGAAATTATCACTTGCGCTGCCGTTTTCTTCGTCTGCTCTTGAGAATACGGCAAATCTTGTGGTATTAACGCTGCTTACATTGATGTCATGGTCAAGTATCTTAAGACCATAAAGTGAAGCGGTGTCGGCACTGGCTATGGCCGCCACAGTCTTGTCGTTTGATTCAGAGACGAGCTTGGCAGCATAGGCCGTATTGCCAACAGCCTCAGACTCATAACCTTTTTTGCTGATATATTCCGCACACTGCGACAGCGCCTGTTCATGGCTGATGACCTTCTTGATATCCTTAATATCCGCATCTTTTACGCTCAAAAGATTGTGTTTTACAGGCAGAGAATATATTCCATTCACATACAGATCACCGGAGAACATTATATCAGTCACCTGACCAACTTCGCCGGTATAGCTGTTCTCAACCGGGAGTACACAGCAGTCGCAGTCGCCGTTTATCACACTGTCATAGGCTGCCTTAAAGTTCGTATGGCTTATAAGAGAGCCGCTTGGAAATATCTTTCTGGCCGCAATATAAGCAAATGCTCCTTCCACACCGCAGTATGCAACCTTCATACCTTCGGATACTCTGCTCATAAAGCGTCTTGACATATCCATCGTGGATTTCATGTAATTGACATAGAATGTCCTGATGTCCGCATCGGATACATACTTGAGATTTCTGGACACAACTTCATCCTGACGTGCTGCATCGAGGATCGGCATACCATGCGCCATCTTATATTCAGCTATCTCTCTTACAGCCGTGAAACGCTTTTCAAAAAGCTCAGCCATCTCCTTATCGATCTCATTGATCTTCTCGCGGTTTGTCTTTAACTCGTCCATTTTTCATCCTCTCTTTTCC
>JAEEGL016923917.1_pt1 | contig 69041 bp, 59 predicted proteins | sample 9134231 | NCBI WGS metagenome assembly JAEEGL01 (sample SAMN16246548, study PRJNA631951) | gut metagenome | biome: gut microbiome; feature: rumen; material: fiber-attached | host: Bos | place: Iran: Karaj | collected 2018-10 | reverse complement strand
ATCGACGCGGAACTGAATCAATGCTTGCTCAGACATGTGGACTCCTTTCATACGAACGTATGTGTTTTGCATGGCTTAGTATAGCATGATCGGACTTGATTGTCAACACAAAAAAGGAGGGCTGCAACTTGGCAATCGGTTCCATACCAGTCCAGTTTGCCTTCGCCGTTTCCATGACGGTATAGGCCGTCGCGCTAGTCTGCACCTCGTCGGGCGAGAGGCATAGTAACAGAATTGCAGTTGATGGTAACAGCAGTGGGAAGCTGCCTGTTACCATCCATTATCTTGTGTTACCATCAGCCAAAAAGTAACACATGGTAACATTGTATCAAAATTCACGTTCTTTGCCACCAAACAACCCTGATCTGGATACGAGATCGGGGTTGTTTCTCTTTGCCTGGGAAGCCCCATATATGGGGCTTCCGGCAATCTTTCCGTGGGTTGAAAGCGGATTGTACTCTTTGCTTTAGCAAAATGAGATTTATGCTGGCAGCGTCAAAATTGCTTCCACAAATCTACTGCGTGTATTAATATACAGATCTGTTTTAAAGTATCGTTCCACTGTTTTGTAAGCGCTTATTTAATGCCTATACTGTGCGTCGGAGTTTAATCATTGCGTACTGCCTCTTGTCATTACGAAATTAATAAAGTAAAATAGACATGTGCGGCGGAAGGGTGATGGATGATGAAATGTTAAGAGCTTATGCACCTGCCCATGCAGGCGCAGCAGATGCGCACCGCGCCTGAGGACTATACCTTCCGCCTGGAGTACGTGAACGCCGCCGGCAAGCGGGAAAAGATCTACAACGCCATCACCTACGACCCCGTCACCCAGCAGATGTACGGAAACTGGAAGTTTGAGGAATACGTTGCCTTGGGCCAGGTGACCGGCGAGCGGGTGTGGCCCCTCATGATGCGGCAGACCACCCGCTGGGAGATGTTCCTTCTGGCGAAGGTGTGTTGCTTTGAGGTGACGGACATATACTGCGGTTACGACGGCGATAAAGAGGACCTGAACGATCCGGAGTCAGCCCGGAGATTTACGGAGCAACCTGATCTTGATACTGAAGCGAAAGGACTGAATATGCAGCCTGCAGAAAACAAACTGGAACGATCCTGCGGCGCGGTGGTGTTCGCAGGGAACGGGGAAGGACGGAAGTATCTTCTGATCCGCTCGCGGTCCGGCTTCTGGGGCTTTCCCAAGGGCCACATGGAGGCCGGGGAAACGGAGGAAGAGACGGCGAAGCGGGAAGTGCAGGAGGAGACCGGCGCGGAGGTGCAGTTTGTGGAGGGCTTCTGCGCCCGGGAGGAGTATCCGCTTTTGCGCGAAGGGCGTCCGGACGTTAAGAAAAGGGTGACCTACTTTCTGGCCAGGTGCAAAGGCGGGACCTTCCTGCCCCCGGACAGGAGGGAAGTGGCCGAGGCCCGGCTGATGCCCTATGAGGAAGCCGCATCTTATGTATATTCCGACAGCTTAAGGCGCATCCTGGCGCAGGCAAAGCAGTTTCTGGACGAAAAACAAATGGACTGAAACAGGTGTAAACTTTTAGAGGAGGACGGTATGTGGAGACTTGGCTGGATAGATCCCAATGAATACTCTTTCGACTGCATGCTCTTTATGGAGCCCTTTCAGATCGCGCTGATGCTGGACAGCCTGGACGCCCAGGGCAGGAGCGTCATGGCCGCCGCCCTGAAGGCGAATCCCAAGGTCGCCTGGACCTTCCGGCAAAAGTGCCCGGAAAAGGCCGGGATCGTGGACATGCTTTTGTCCGAGGCGCCTGAAAGCCTTACGCCGGAGCAGGTCCGGGCGGCGGAGGTCACGGTGCTTGGCGGATTTGAGGATTTTGTGATCTACACCACGCCCCGGGTCATGGGGGAAAAGTGCGATTTCATTTACGGCTGGAAACCGGAGCGCCTGTACGAGATCTGCGATCTTGCGGGAAAGACGGTGCTGGACGTGGGCAGCGGCACGGGGCGCCTGGCCTTCGCCGCCGCGCAGAAGGCCGCCTTCGTGGTGGCCAGCGAGCCGGTGGGCAGGCTCAGGGAGTTCATGCGGGACGAGATCGCCAAAAAGGGCATACGGAACATGCGGGTGTGCGACGGCATGTGCGACTGCCTGCCCTTCCCGGACGACAGCTTCGACGTCGTAATGAGCGGGCACGTGGTGGGGGACCGCTTCCGCGAGGAGGTGGACGAGCTTGCGCGCGTCACAAAGCCCGGCGGCTGGCTGCTGGACGTGCCGGGGGACCAGCACCAAAAGGGCTGCAGCAACGCTCAGCTTCTGGCGGACGGCTGGGAAGAGCTGGCCTACACGGGCAGCTTCGGCGAAACGACGTACCGCTACCGCAGGCAGGTGCAAAAACGAATGGCAGAAGGAAAGGTCGAGCCGTGAGATACGAAAACGTCTATTTTGTAAACGGCACGGCGTATGCGGGCAAATCCACGCTGGTGAAGCTGCTGGCCGAAAGGTTTGACGGCATCGCCTGTGAGGAGAACTACCACGACGCGCTGCTGGAAGAACTGGACAAAAACGAATTCCCCTGCCTGACCTACACCCGGGACCTGAAGGACTGGCACGACTTTATCCGGCGCACGCCGGACGAATACGAAGCGTGGGTAAACGGCGTGACCGCTGAGTGCGAAAAGCTGGAACTGCGCATACTGGACGGGCTTTCAGGGCAGGGCAGAAGGGTGTTCGTGGACACCAACGTGCGCGTGGAAACGCTTTTAAGCATTTCGGACAGAAAGCACGTGCTCATCATGCTGGCGGACCCGCAGATCTCGGTGGACCGCTTCTTCGAGCGGCCGGACCGGGAGAAGCAGTTCCTGTACCGCCTGATCATGGAAGAGCCCCAGCCGGACAGGGCGCTGAACAACTTCCGGCGCTGCCTGGAACGGATCAATTCGCAGAAGAACTACGACGCGTTTTTGCATTCCGGTTTTCCGGTGCTTTTGAGGGACGAGAAGCGAAGCCCCGAAGAGACGCTGCGCCTGGCGGCGGAGATCTTTGAACTTGCCTGAAACGCAGCATATGCGGCTGCAAAAGAATTTCTGAGAGGATGAGCCTGTGGATACCGTGAAAAGAAAAAACGTCGGCACCGGGTTTTCCATGTGCGTGCAGCCGGCGTTCATCGTGGGCACGAACAACGAGGACGGTTCTTACAACTTTGCGCCCATCACCTGGGTGAGCGCCACCGCAGGGGAAGACGGCTACATGCTGGTGGTCAGCATGTTCGGCACCAAGCGGACGAAACAGAACGTGCTCAGAACGGGCCTTCTGAGCGTGAACCTGGTGAGCCGTGACATGCTGCCCCTGATGGACTATCTTGGCACGCACCGCGCCGAGGACGGAAAGAAGGACGGCATACCCTATACCGTGAGCCGCGGCGCTGTGCTGGACGTGCCGGTGCTGGACGAAAGCCGCTGGGTGTACGAGTGCGAGGTGGCGCAAAAGACGGAAACGGGGCCGTCCGCTACGTTTTTCTGCAAAATACGCAACATACAGCTGGACGAACGTTTGTCTTTCTCCGACGCCTTCGACGTTGAGCTTACGGGGCTCGACCCCGTGATCTATTCGGGCAAATACCATTCGGTCGGCCAGGTGCTGGGCGGGATCGGCGATTTTTCCGCTTAAGGCCGCCTGTGTGCCGAGCTTGCATCCGCGCTTCGAACGTGCTATAATGCCGGCATATTCCAACGGAGCCGATTGTTTGCCATGAAGAAATTTGCCTGGTTTTGCGTTATCCTGGCCTGCGCAGCGCTGGCGCTGGCAGCCGCGTATATCTTTTCGTCGCGCCTGAACGTGGTTTCGGAGGTGCGGGTGGTGCCCGCGGCCTACATGCAGAAGGACTTTGACGAGCTGCTCGCTTCCGGCGCGGTTTCCGGCGACGCGGGCGAATACTGGTTCGTCCTGGTGCGCGCGGACATCAAAAGCCGCTCGCCCTTCAGCGCGGAGTGGATCACCCTCACGCTGGATAAGCAGAGCGGTGACGGAGCGGCCCTTGCGTCCAACGCGGGTCCAAAGGACCTGGAGGCCTTCGGGGCGCTCACCGGGGACGACGCCATGTACCTTACCGTGCTCACCCGCAGCCCGGACGAAAACCGCCGGGCGCGCCTGGAGTATTACATTCACGGCAGATATCACGTGATCGAGCTCCAATAGCGGTCATATAATCGGTTGGGAGGAAGCAAATGAACAAGGAAAAGCTGTTTGCCATCGTGGATTCTTACCGGGACGACATCCTTGCCACGCTCAAAAGATGGATCAGCGTGCCTTCGGTAGGCGCGCCCCAGAGCGCGCCGGACGAGCCCTTCGGCAAAAACGTGCGCCGCATGCTGGATACCGCCATGGAGGACGCCGCCCGTATGGGCTTTGAGACCCGGCAGTTCGACGGCTACGCCATGCACGCCCAGATGGGGCACGGCCCGAAGACCATGGGCATTTTGTGCCATCTGGACGTGGTGCCCGCCGGCGACGGCTGGCAGCACGATCCCTGGGGCGGCGAGATCGGGGACGGAAAGATCTACGGGCGCGGCACCGCGGACGACAAGGGCTGCGCGGTGATATCGCTGTTCGCCATGAAGGCCGTGCGGGAGGCGGGCATACCGCTCAGGGACGGCGTGCGGCTGATCCTGGGCTGCGACGAGGAGACGGGCATGAGCGACATGCGTCATTACGCCGCCTGCCAGAAGATGCCCGATTACGGCTTCAGCCCCGACGCGGAGTTTCCGGTGATCCACCTGGAAAAGGGCGGAATGAGCCTGGCGCTCACGGCGAAGAGCGAGGGGGAGAAAGACGCCGAGCGCCCGATCTGGGAGATGTACGCCGGCGAAAGGCAGAACGTGGTGCCGGGCCTGGCCATGGCGGTGATCGGCGCGAAGGACGAAGACGCCCTCCGGGCAGACTTTGAACGCATCAAGGCGCAGACGGGCTTCGAGCTGAAACTGGAAAAACGGGTGGACGGCCGCTTTACCCTGGTGGCTGAGGGCCTGAGCGCCCACGCCTCCATGCCGCATCTGGGCAAAAACGCGGCGGGCATGCTTCTGATCGCCTTAAGCCAGTTAAACGCCGGCGGCGGCATCGCCAATGCCGTAAAGACGCTGGCAGAAAAGCTGGGCCTGGAGGGCGACGGGAATTCGCTTGGCATCGCCTACGCGGATGAAGAAAGCGGCCCTTTGACCTGCAACCTGGGCATACTGCGCTTTGACGGGCACGAGCTCACCGTACGGCTGGACTGCCGCACGCCCATCAGCGCGGACATACAGGCCCTGTGCGGCAGCGCCGCCATGCGGCTTTCGGGCACGGGCGTATCGCTGGCCCTCGCCGGGCACCGGCCCGCCTATCATGTGAGCAAGGAGCACCGGGTGGTGAAGGGCCTTCTGAAGGCTTACACCGAGGCTACCGGCCTGGAAGGCTATGCCTTCGCCATCGGCGGCGGCACCTATTCCCGCTGCATGCCCGACACCGTGGCCTTCGGCCCCAATTTCCCGGGAGACAGGGACATGTGCCACATGCCGGACGAATACATGGATATCGACAAGCTGATGCTGAGCGCCAAAATCTACGCCCTTGCCATCGCCACCCTGGCGGGCGGGGAGACCGTGAACCGGTCCATCGCCATCGACGGGCCCTGCGGCGCCGGAAAGAGCACCGTGGCGGGCGAAGTGGCGCGGCGCCTGGGCGGCCACTATCTGGATACCGGGGCCATGTACCGCGCGGTGGGCATATACATGCTGCGCCAGGGCGTTGATCCCAAGGATTCCTTGAAAGTGGAAGAAAGGGCTGCAGAAGCCAGGGTGGACGTGAAATACGACGAAAACGGCGCGCAGCACACCTGGCTGAACGGCGAGGACGTTACGGGCGAACTGAGAAGGCCCGAGGTCTCTCTGGCCGCCAGCGCCGTTGCCACAGTGAAAAAGGTGCGCCAGCTGATGGTGGCCCGGCAGAAGGAGCTGGCACAGGAGATGTTCCTGGTGTGCGACGGCAGGGACATCGGCACCTGCGTGATCCCCAACGCCGCCCTGAAGATCTATCTGAACGCCGATGCCGAGGAGCGCGCGCGCCGCCGCTTTGAGGAGATGGCGGACAAGAGCTGCGGCTTCGAAAAGGTGCTCGCGGACATCAACACCCGGGATTACAACGACACCCACCGGGCAGAATCCCCCCTCACCAAGGCGGACGACGCCGTGGAGATCGACACCACGCACATGACGTTCGAAGAGGTGGTGGAAAAGGTCACGAACCTGTACCGCCAGCGGATGGAGACGTAAGGTGTTTATCCGGTTCGTACGGGTGGTGATAACGGCGTTCTACGCCGTATTCCACCCGCTCAGGGTCGAAGGCCGCGAGCGCATCCCCGGCGAAGGCGCGTTCATCCTGGCGCTCAACCACACGTCCTTTCTGGACGCGTTCACGGCGTTCCTGCTTCTGCCAAACGATGCCAGGTATATGGCAAAAAAGGAGCTGTTCCGCCATCAGCCCCTCAAATGGTTCATCGCGAAGATCGGCGCATTTCCCGTGGACCGGAGCGGCAACGACATGGACGCCATGCGCACGGCCCTGGCGGCGCTGAAGGACGGCCATCCGCTGACCATATTCCCGGAGGGCCACCGCTATAAAGACGGCTTTATCCACGAGCTGAAGACGGGCACGGCGTTCATCGCCATGCGCGCCGGCGTGAACGTGATCCCTGCGCGGGTGCACACCAGCTACCGGCCTTTTGCCCGCGTGTCCGTGCGCGTAGGCGAGCCCATCGTTCCTGAGGGCCGCGTGAGCTCCGCCGCCCTGGAGGACTTCACCGCGCAGCTGAAGCAGTCGCTGGAAAACCTGTAAGAAAAGACATCGCGCGACCGGAGAGGCCCTGGCCCCTCCGGTCCGTTTTTGTCTTCAGGCAAGGAGCATTTTCCGGAGCGCGTGCCGGATACGCAGCCGGGCAGCGGCCTGCGGGAAACGATTTTTGCAAAATCAAAATAAATTTCCGCATATTCTGTTTACAAACGTTGACTTTTTGAACGCGGGAATGTATTATATATGCGAGAATGTTTCAAATGTATAAACGAACATGGGAGGAAACATCATGAGCGCTTTCAGCCTTCGCAAAAACAATGTCGGCCGGGCCGTGGTGCGTTTTCTGATCGGCGCGGTGATCATCGCCGCCATCGTCATCGCTCTTAACGAGCTCGTGCTCAAAAAGAAAGACAATACCCTGCCGGACCTGAGCCCCCAGCCCTCTTCCGTGCTGATCGCCGACCAGGGCCACACTGACGAGCCCACCGTTGACAGCGAGCCGGCAGATGGTCCCGCAGACGTCCAGACCGGCGAAAACGCGGTCATATCCGGCGACGAAACAGACGACCCCGGCACGGAGCCGGACGGCAGCGAAGACGGTACCGGCGAGATAGACGAGACCGGCGACCCCGGCGTGTTCGGCGAAGTGACCGAGGAGCCCACGGCTGAGCCGACTCCCGACCCCACTCCCGACCCCACGCCCACCCCCCTGCCCACCCCCACGCCCGTGCCGTCCGAGCTGTACGCCAAGCGCGTCACCTCCAACACGGTGCTCAAGACCTACAAGTGGAAGCTTGACAAGGAATCCCGCGTGAAGCATGGCATCACGGAACTGGAGATCCTCACCAGCGTGTCCGGCGGCAGCGTGATCAGCTTTACGGGCTGGTCCTACGGCAACTGGGAAGGCTTCAACGGCCGCGATAACACCACATACGTTTACATCACCAACGAAAAGGGCGAGCGCCAGCTGTACGAGGTCACGGTAGCCAGGGGCGCCACGGGCATCACCCACAAGCTGACCCACGGCCACAACATGGACTACGCCGATTTCACCTGCGTGATCGACGTGAGCGCCTACCCCTCCGGCACCTATTCCATGGGCACCATGAACCGCTTCAAGGTGAGCGGAAACTCCTACTCCTTCGGCTATGGCCTGGGCGACGCCTACACCTTTACGGTGGTGGACGGCATCGTGACGGCGATGGGCGGCGTGGAGAACTGACGGCTTCCCGGCTGAAATGAAACGGTTTTTATCCATCATGATTGCGCTCGCGCTGTCTCTCGGCGCGGGCGCGCTGTCAGAAAACGGCGCTTTGGAAGACTGGACCGGGCGTTTCAATCTCCTGGCGGCGGAGCACGGCCTGAGTCCCCTGGACGCAAAAGACTTCATAGAAGTGGACGGCGACCAGCTGGGCATGGAGAAGGGCAGGCTGTACCACCTGTATACCATGAGCGACGGCTGCTTCCTGATGCTGGGCATGTCTTCGGACGGCACGGCGGACACCTGCGCCCTGGACTGCCCGGAGGACTACCCGGAGGCTGCGAACCTTATGGCCTGCGCGCTGGCCGTGAGCGGCAACAGGCCCGGATATGACTTTGCGCGTTCCCTCACGGATGAAGCGGTCAAAGGCGTCGGACAGAACGGTTATGCCGCCGGCAGCCGGGAAGGCTGGACGTACATGGGCGAAAGGTTCAGCGCCATGTTCAACGCCAGCGGCAAAAACGAGATGGTGCTCATGTTCGTATACGGTCAGGCGCAGAGCACTTCCGAAGGCGGAGAGGGGAGCATCTGGGACGGCCTGTTCCCGGACGGCGGAGACGATGAACCCGCGCCTCCCGCCCCTGTCCCCACTCCCCAGCCCGGCAAAAAGATCTACAAAGCATAACCAAAAACCATAAACTCCTGACTCCTCACTCCAAACTTTATCAGACAGCAGAGGCAAGCGGCGGATATGTATATCGCGGGCATCGACATCGGAGGGACCAATCTCAAGTTCGGCGTATTTGACGACGGGCTCGAACTGGTGTACTCCCGCGTGATCCGCTCCGTCCGCGCGGACACCCTGGCCAGCGCACGGCAAATCAGGAACCTGATCGTGCAGTCGCCCTTTGTCCCTTCCATGATCGGCGCGGGCGTTCCCGGCGCGGTGTTCAGGCCCTCCGGACGCGTGAACAGCGGCAATCTCCGCTGGGCGGGCGTTTCCTTCGGCGAGACGCTGGAGAAGGAGACGGGCCTGAAGGTGTGGCTGGACAACGACGCCCAGGCGGCCCTGGCGGCGGAAACGCTGCCCGGAGGCTCCTGCCACGGGCTGGAGACCGCTGTATACCTCACGCTGGGCACCGGCGTGGGCGGCGCGCTTCTGATCGGGGGCAAGCCCTGGCGCGGGCACGACAACGCCGGCGCGGAACTGGGACACTTCATCACCCACGCGGGCGGGATGCGCTGCGGCTGCGGCCAGAAGGGCTGCTTTGAGATGTACGCCTCCGCCGGGGCGCTGAGCCGCTGTGCCGGCGGCGTGCGCGCCCGGGTCGCCCTGGACAGGGCCCGCGAAGGCGACGAAGCGATGAAAAAGGCCCTGGACAGATACGCCCGCGAGCTGGCCGTAGGGCTGTGTTCGCTGTATATGGTATTCCGCCCCCAGGCCATCGTGCTGGGCGGCGGCGTGAGCGCGGGCGGCGATATGCTTCTGGAGAGCGTTCTTTCCCACGTTCCCAGCGCTTACAACTACGACGCCGGCATCATGCGCGGCGTCCTCAGAATCGCCTCGCGCCAGAATGAGGCGGGCATGCTGGGCGCAGCCGTGCTGGCGAAGATGCATCTTTCCGCGCCCGAAACCTAAGGGCTTTTCAGGGAGGTCCATATGAAATTCGTTACCTTCAACATCCGCACCGAGGCGGCCTGCGACGGCGTGAACCGCTTCTTTTTCCGCAGGGGATTTATTCTGGACAAGATCGAAAAAGAGCAGCCGGATGTGATCGGCTTTCAGGAAATGAAGCACGATATGAACGCCTACATGCGGCCGCACCTTGCTTCCCTGGGCTATACGCTGGTGGGCGGCGGCCGGGGCAGCGACTGGCAGGGCGAGCACAACCCCGTGGCTTTCCGCACGGACGCCTACGAGCTTTTGGCCCTTGACACCAGCTGGCTGTCGGATACGCCCTTCGTGCCCGGCTCCCGCTACGAGAAGCAGTCCTCCTGCCCGCGCATCATCACGCACCTCACGCTGCGTCCGACAGGCGAGGGTGAGCCTTTCCATGTGTACAACACCCATCTGGACCACGAGCAGGCGGAGGCCCGCGTGCGCGGAGCAAAGCGGGTGATGGAAAAGATCGCGTCCGACGCGGACGCCTGGCCTTTCCCCATCGTGCTGTGCGGAGACTTCAACGCCTATCCCGACGCCGAGGAGACGCAGGTGTTCCGCAGCCATCCCTTCGGGCTTACGGAGCTTACCAGGGGCATCGGCACCACCTGGCACAACTGGGGCCGGGGCAGCGATCCGCAGATCGATTACATCTTTGTGAAGGGCTTCGCTTCCCGCGAGCCTGCCCGCAAATGGACGGACGAGCTGAACGGCGTATACCTCTCCGACCACTATCCCATCTCGGTAGAGATCGAACGCGAGGACGGAGGCAAACTGTGAACGCCTATCTGGCCGTGGGCGAAGTGCTGAAGCCCCAGGGCATATCGGGCGAGGTGAAGGTAAGGCCTATCACCAACGACCCCATGCGCTTCGAGGACGCGAAGGAATTGTATCTGGAGGAAAACGGTGCATACAGCCCCATACAGGCACGTTTTGTGCGCTTTGACGGCAGCGCCGTGTACCTGCGCCTTCAGGGCGTGGAGGACCGCAACGCCGCGGAGACGCTGCGCGGGCGGCTTCTGTACGTGGACCGGGCGCACGCGGTAAATCTGGGCGAGGACGAAAACTTCATCGTGGACCTGATCGGCCTGCGCGGCGAGGACAGCGAGGGCAATCCCCTTGGCGTGCTCACCGAGGTGATGCAGCCCGGCGGCAACGACGTGTACGTGTTCACGGACAAAAAGAACCGGCGCGAAACGCTGGTGCCCGCGCTCAAAAGCGTGGTGCTCAAAACGGACGTGGAAGGCGGACAGATGATACTGGACGCAAAGCGCCTGGGCGAAGTGGCGGTCGTAAATGATCTTTAAACTGCTCACCATCTTTCCCGATATGCTTCAGGCCGTGCTGAGCCAGAGCATACTGGGCAGGGCGCTAAAAAGCGGCGCGATACAGGCGGAGGTCGTGGACATCCGCCCGTTTTCGCTGCAAAAACACAAAAACACCGACGACGCGCCCTTCGGCGGCGGCGCCGGCATGGTGATGCTGGCCCAGCCCGTGATGGATGCCGTAAAGTACGCCATGGGCGAAAACTTCCGCGGCAGGCGCATATACCTTTCGCCCAAGGGCAGGCGGTTCGACCAGAAAACGGCCGAGGAGCTGGCAAGGGAAGAATCGCTCATCCTGCTGTGCGGCCACTATGAAGGCCTGGACCAGCGGGCGATCGACAGCTGCATAGACGAAGAGATCTCCGTGGGAGATTACGTGCTCACGGGCGGGGAGCTGGGCGCGCTCATCATCACGGACGCCGTGGCGCGGCTTCTGCCCGGCGTATTGGGAAGCGATGAATCCAGTGTGGACGAGAGCTTCTCCAGCGGCCTGCTGGAGTATCCCCAGTACACGCGCCCCCGCGAGCTTAAGGGCCTGAGCGTGCCCGATGTGCTTCTGGGCGGCGACCAGAAAAAGATCGACCGCTGGCGCAGGGACGAGGCCGTACGCCTCACCTGGGCGCGCCGCCGGGAGCTGCTGAAGAGCGCCTTTTTGGACAGGGAAGACCGGGCCCTTGTGCGTTTTTTGCGCGCGCAGGAAAGCAAACCCCGCGTGTGCGTGCTGTCTTGGGACGAAGCCAAAGTCCGGCGGCTCCAATATGCCCTTCTGGAAGAGAGCGAAGGCATGATCCGTTTCTGCGGCCCCGAGGAAGCCGACTGGGCCGTGTGCCTGGAAAGGGGCACTCCTGTCCCCGCAAACTGCAAAACGATCCTGTGCTTTCCGCCGGAAGAAGGGGAAGCGGATGACGCCCCTGGCCCGATCTTCTGCCCGCCCTATGCGTTCGATCCGGAGCTTATGCGGCTTTACGGCGACGAGGGCGTCAGGAAGATCGTTTTCGGGGGCATCAGCGAAGCAGAGTTTACTGACCTGTCCGCCCGCATCCTGCCCATCAGAAAACGCGGCCCGCGATTTGCAGATTACGGCAAAAGCCGCCGCGCGGTGCTGCTGGACGGAGGGGAAGCCCGCTGCAGCTGCACGTTCTATGACGGCACCGAGGCGCATTTTATGCTCGTTCCGGAACCGCGCGCCTGGGTAAAGGCTCTGTGCTCGGTCCTGGCCGGGGCGGAATAGAGCCAGCGGCGCTCCGCTTTCATGCCGATAAGGTATGGCTGCAAACTGCTTTGAGGGGGCTGTTGCAGAAGTCGGGAAGATCAATTGGGTGATTTGGAGGGGTTTACCCCTCCAATTTCAATCCGTAAGGCCAGCTTTGCCGGCCTGAGGAGCGATTTTTGCGTCGGGAGCGAAGCAAAGCGGAGACGACCAGAGCAAAGAATCGCTTCATTGCAGTTTTTTCGCCCGGAGATTTCCGCAGAAATCTCAGAAAAAACTGAAAACCTGTTGCTGGGACCGGCAAAAGGTTCACGTCTCGGAAGAAAACCCGTTCAAATGTATCCAAAACCAAGCCGCTTGAAATGAAATCCCATTTCATTTCAAGCGAGGGGCTGTTTGACAGCCCCTTTCTTATGGACAAAAGTTTACAAGCGTGGTATAATAGCGCATATAAAATGAGGTGGTATACGTGTTTGAGGCATTGAACGGCATCCGCGGGGAGGTCCGGCCCGGGCAGGGCAGCGGGCTCATGCTGGTGGGCGACGCGGCGGAGGAGTGCCGGCGCCTGGCGCTGGAAAGGCCCGGCAGCGTTTCGCTGATCTATATGGACCCGCCATTCGGCACGGGGCAGCAGTTCACCGCGCGCCTGCGGGTGGGCGAAAAGCAGTGGAAGACCGGCCAGGGCAGCATCACGGTGCCTTCCTACAAAGACGCGCTGGACGGGGAAAGCTATATGGAGCTGATGCGCCGGGTGCTGGAGGCGTCCAGGACGCTGCTCACCGATGACGGGCTGGTTTTCATCCACCTGGACTGGCGCATGAACGCGCCCGTCCGTCTGCTGGCCGACGAAGTATTTGGCGAAAAGAACTTTATCAACGAGATCGTCTGGGTGTACGAGACGGGCGGGCGCAGCAAACGGTTTTTCAGCCGCAAGCACGACGTGATCCTGCTCTACGCAAAAGACGCCGCGTACGATCTGCACATCGAGGACGTGGCCGCGCCACGGCCGGGCGGACCCGGCAACCATATGAAAAAGCATGTGGACGAGGACGGGCGCGTGTACCGCACCATCACTTCCGGTGGCAAGGTGTACCGCTATTACGACGATGAGCCCGTGCCGCCCTCTGACGTGTGGACGGACGTGAGCCACCTGCAGCAGAAGGACCCCCAGCGGCAGGGCTACGACACCCAGAAACCCCTGGCGCTTCTGGAGCGCATCGTGAAGTGCGCTTCCCGCCCGGGAGACACGGTGATGGACCCGTTCTGCGGCAGCGGCACTTTGCTGGAGGCGGCGTTCCGGCTGGGACGCGGCTTTATCGGCATCGATTCGAACCCCATGTGCGCGGAATATGCCAGGCGGCGCACGCAGGAAGGACAGCTTTGCGTCTTCTACCCGCCGTGTTCCTCTTCGGCGCTTTTGAGTGCCCAGGCGGTCAGCGGCATCACCAGCCGGGCGGTGTACCTAAACGAGTTCGTTCCGGAAGAAGGGCTGCCGCCCGAAGCGCTCAGGGGCTTTGACGCCGTGGACAGCTGGGCGGTGGGCACGGTGAAGGACGGCGTGTTTTATACCCTGGACGAGGAGATCCGCTCTTTCCGCACCCCGGGTCTGAAGGGAGAACTGTACGCGCCGATGGGCGACGAGCCTCTGGCGGTGCGGGTGAGCGACGTGCTGGGCCGCCGCAGTTTCTTCCTGCTGGACAGCGAAGGAGGGAGCGTTTCATAAAACGCCAATCCTTTGTGAAACAGAACTTAACACTGCGGTTATATAATGAGGTGAGCTATGGTTCTTGAGGTGGGCGATACCGTAAAGATGCGCAAAACGCATCCCTGCGGTTCAGATACCTGGGTGCTCACGCGCGTGGGCGCGGACATCAAAATGCGCTGCGAAGGCTGCGGCCGGCTGGTGATGCTGGACAGGCAGGACTTTGAAAAGCGCGTCAAAAAAATTTTGTCCCGCGCGGAGGGAACAACGGATGAGCAAAAAGCATAAAAACGGGAAAAAAACCGCTTCCCGCAAGCGGAAGAGCGGCTTCGGCGCGTTTCTGCTGTGCCTGATCGTTTTCGGGCTTCTGGCTGCCGGCGCGCGGTATCTGGCGTTTGAACCGGTAAAGGTAACGACGGACGCCATGCAGCCTGCATACGAGCAGGGAGACGTCGTGCTGATCAACAAACTGGCAGACGTGGGCAGGCTAACGCGCGGCGATCTGGTGTACGCGTCCTTTTCGAGGGACAGCGCCCGGCTCATCCGCTGGGTGGCGGGCGTCGCCGGCGACCTGGTGGACGTGCGGGAGGACGGAAAATTCCTGGTCCCCGCAGACGGATCGGACGAGATCAGCCTGGGCGAAGCGCCCGCGCTCACCTACGGCGAGATCCCCGCGAACACGTATCTGCTTCTGTGCCTGAACGAAGGCGCCCGGGACGCCGTGGACAGCCGGGAGCTGGGCCTGGTGCTCAAACGCAGCCTGATCGGTACGCCCATCCGCGCCGTATGGCCTCTGTCCCGCCTGCTGGCGGACTGAAAAAGAAAAAAACCGGATCTGTGATCCGGGCAAGGAGATACATTCATGGAAGAAAAGCAGACTGCCCAGGCGGAAGAAGCGCGCGCGGAAGGCGCCCAGGCTGAGGCCTTCGTGCCCCAGAGCGTGATAAAGACCCTGCTGCTGAGCAAAAAGAAAGCCAAGGCGCTGGGATACCCCAAAAAGTGGCTGGTGATTTTGGACATCAAGGAGTGGGTGCTGTCCATCCTGTTTGCCGTCGTGGCGGTGATCATCATCAAGGCTTTCCTGGCCTGGCCCATCACCGTGGACGGCTCCAGCATGGAGCCTACGCTCAACGGAAAAGAAAAGCTGTTGGTAACGGCTTACGACGTGCGCTTCGGCTCCGCGCCCAGCCGGGGCGACGTGGTGATCTGCCACTATCCGGGCCGCACCAATAAGTGGCTGGGAATCCTCACCGTGAAGACGGACTTCGTCAAACGCGTGGTGGGCGTGCCCGGGGATACGGTGACGCGCGTGCAGGGCATCACCTACATCAACGGCACCGCGCTCAATCCCTCCCGCTATGTGGGCAGCGTGCAGTACACCTACACCAAAAACGAAGACGGCAGCCTGACGTACTACCGCAACGGCCAGCCGATCGAGCTTTCGGACGAGCAGACCTTCAACTACGAGTTCGACTACGAATACACCCTGGGTGAGAACGAATATTTCGTGGTGGGCGACAATCGTTACAACAGCCACGATTCCCGCACCTGGAACGGTCCGGACCTGCCGATGAATATCGTGAACAACGTGACCGGCCACGTGGGCCCTATCGACAAGAGCATGATCACCGGCCACGTGCGCTGCGTGTTCTGGCCCATCGGGGAAGCGCGCAAGGTGGAGAACGATCCAAACTATCTGCATCCGCGCGACCGGCAGTAAACGGGCGGACGCCGTTATATGATGGCCGCGCAGGCGGCCCTGCGGAGGAAATATGAGAAGACACCGTTCCCGCGACCGAAAGAAACTATGGGTGCGCGTGATATGCCTGGTACTGTGCGTGCTTCTGGCCGGCGGCTCCATCGTGAGCCTGATCTGGTACCTGCTGTAAGGCGGGCCGTCCTGCGGGCGGCGCTGTGCCTGTGCCTGCTTATTCTGCCTGCCCTGGCGGAGGAGGCGGGGCCTGCCTACCGCATAGACGCGGTATATCTGGAAAGCGAACAGGCGCTCACGGTAAACATGACCTGCGCCTGGACCAACGATACGGGCAGGGATCTGGACAGCGTCCTTTTCGGCGTGTACGCCAATGTGTTCAGGCGCGAAAGCACGCTGCCCTTTGACAACGCCACGCTTCCCAATGCGTTTCCCTGGGGCTATGCACCCTCCGGAGCGGAGTTCGGGCGCGTGACGTTCAACGGGGAAACGGCGCGGTACGCTTTTCTGGGCGAAAGCGAAAGCTTTATGCGCGTTTTCTGCGCGCTGAAAAACGGCGAAAGGGGCGTATTCGGCTTTGAATACACCCTGCTTTTGTCTCAGAACCGGAGCTTTCAGGGTGTGGGCGGGGACCTGCGCCTGAGCCTGTTCTATCCCTCCCTGTGCGTCTGGGACGAAGGCTTCGTATGCCCCGGCGCGTCACGGGCCGCCCAGTGGCTTTTTGCCCCGGCGGCGGACTTTGAAATGACCTTATACCTTCCCGCCTCCTACGACCTGGCGGGGGGCGGGGAAGCGGAGGCTTTTGAGGCGGATAACGCTTTTCGCCGCTGGGAAGTAAACCTGCGCGGCGCGGGGGAACTGGCCCTGGCCGCCGGAAAACGCTATCACTGCCTTGAACGGGAAATCGATTCGGGGCTCACCGTGCGCTCATTGGGCAGCGACAGGGCGCTTGCCAAAAAAGCGCTGGCCTGCGCCTGCGAGTGCATGGAGATATACGACCGCTGGTTCGGACCTTTGCCCTGGGAGCGCCTGGACGTGTGCTTTGCGGACGCGGCGCTTTCGGAGTCCCGCCCTGGGCTGATCGTGCTGGGCGATGACGCGGAGGGAGACCTGGAAAACGTTTTGCGGGCGCTGTGCGCGCGGCAGTATTTCGGCTGCGCGGTCATCACCGATCCCGGAACGGACCCGTTTTTGAGCGGCGGCGTGTGCGAATACGTTTCCCTGCTGGCCGAAGAGGAAGCAAAGGGCGGTCAGGCGCTTGCCCGGGCGCTCACACAGCGCATCCTGCCGGCGCTTCAGACCACCGTGCCCGGCGGCCTTACGCCGGACAACCCCCTTGCCGTATTCCAGACCGTTTACGATTATAACGCGGTGGTGTGCCGGCGGGGCGCGGCGGTGATGCACGAAATGCGCGTGGCCATGGGGCGAGAAACTTTTCTGAACGCCCTGAAGATATACGCTTCGGACACTGCGGGAAAAGTGAAGGGAATACGCGACTTCGTATCCGCCCTGGACGAAGCCTCGGGCAAAAGCCTGGGCAGCGCGCTCGTTTCCTGGCTGTACACCATAGACGAATATGCGCGGTATCAGGGGGACACCTACGATTAGGCGGTAAAGCGCGCTTTTTCGGTTTTCCGGTCCCCGCCAACACAGGAGGAAATATGCTGGAACTTAAAGACATTCACAAACAATACAAGGCCGGAACGCAGACCGTTGACGCCCTGAACGGCGTTTCGCTGCGCTTCCGCAAAAACGAATTCGTTTCCGTGCTGGGGCCGTCCGGCTGCGGCAAGACCACGCTGCTCAACATCATCGGCGGCCTGGACCGGGCGACGTCGGGCGAACTGCTGATCGACGGGCGCTCCACCCGCTCCTACCGGGACCGGGACTGGGATGCCTACCGCAACCACGCCGTGGGCTTCGTGTTCCAGAGCTACAACCTGATCGGCCACCAGACGGTGCTGAGCAACGTGGAGATGGCGCTGACGCTTTCCGGTGTTTCCCGCAAGGAGCGCCGCGAACGGGCTAGGGAAGTGCTTGAAAAGGTGGGCCTTGGCGACCAGCTGGACAAAAAGCCCTCCCAGCTCAGCGGCGGACAGATGCAGCGGGTGGCTATCGCCCGCGCCCTGATCAACGATCCGCGCATCCTCCTGGCGGACGAGCCTACCGGCGCCCTGGACACCGAAACGGGCATACAGGTGATGGAGCTGCTCAGGCAGATCGCCTCCGACCGCCTGGTGATCATGGTGACCCACAATCCGGAGCTGGCCGAAAAGTATTCCACCCGCATCGTGCGCCTGCTGGACGGCCGCGTGGAGGGGGACAGCGACCCCGTGCCCGAAGCCGGGCAGGAGGAGGGCACACTGGCCCTCAAGCGCACCGGAATGTCGTTTTTTACGGCGCTTGGCCTGTCGCTCAATAACCTTCTGACCAAAAAGACCCGCACGATCCTGGTGTCCTTCGCCGGCTCCATCGGCATCATCGGCATCGCGCTGATCCTGGCCATGTCCACAGGCGCGCAGGCGTACATAGACAAGGTGGAGCGCGAGACCCTGGCTTCCTATCCGGTCACGCTGACCAGCGAGGCCATGGACATGACGGGCCTGGCGGACAGCCTCACAGAGGAAATGCCCGCGGAGGAGCGCGAGGAAGGCAAGCTGTATTCCGGGTCCATCATGCAGGAACTTCTGAGCATGATGATGAACGACGTGAAGCAGAACGACCTGGCTGCCTTCAAGGCGCGAATCGAGGGGGACGAAGCCTTTGAAAGCCTCACCAGCGGCATTTCCTACAGCTATTCCGCGGAACTGAACGTATGGGCGGACAGCGAGGAAGGCCTGATCCAGGTGAATCCCTCCACGATCTTCGACGAGATCCACGAGGGCGGGCAGGATACGGAGCTGCCCTCCTTCATGAACCAGGCCGCGGCCATGCGCAGCGTGATGAGCTCTTACACCACGGGCATGACCAGCGTGTTCCGGGAGCTTCTGGACAACCGCGAGGTGCTCGAAAGCCAGTACGAGGTGGCGGCGGGGCGCTGGCCCGAAAGCATGGACGAGGTGGTGCTGATCGTGAACCGCAGCGGCATCATCAGCGACTACGTGCTGTACACCCTGGGCTTAAAGCCCCGCAGCGAGCTGAAGGGTTTGCTGGGCCGCCTGGCGAACGGGGAGCAGGACAAAGGCGAAAGGCAGGAGTACACCTATGAAGACATCCTGTCCCTCACCTTCCGCCTGGTGCTGCCCACGGAATACTACGAGAAGACGGCCTCCCACTGGACCAGCATCAAAAACGACGCCGAAAAGCTGCGCGCCGTGGTGGAAAACGGCATGACCCTGAAGGTGGTGGGCGTGATGATGCCTGCGCCGGGCGCCGTCGTGGCTGCCGGCAGCGGCACGGTGGGCTACCTTTCGGAGCTTACGCGCTATGTGATCGAAAAGGTGAACGAAAGCGAGATCGTTCACGCCCAGAAAGCTGATCCCCTCACGGACGTGCTGCGCGGCATGCCCTTTGAGGAAACGGAGTTTGATATCAACAAAGTGGACCTGGCGCAGTACGAGGAATTTGTGAACATGGTGCGCATGATCCTGGGCGAAGACCGCCTGAACGAGATCGTACGCACCGTATCGCCCACCGTGGGCAGCGGCGCCACCTACGAGGAAAACCTCAAAAAGCTGGGCGTGTGCGACCTGGCCGTGCCGGACGCCATCAACATCTATCCCAAGGATTTTGAGGCCAAGCAGAAGATCACCGAGTATATCGAGGCCTACAACAAGGAAAACGAGGCGGGCGGCAAGAGCATCGCCTACACGGACTACGTGGGCCTGCTGCTGTCGGGCGTTACGGACATCGTGCAGGCCATCACCTACATCCTGGTGGCGTTCGTGGCGGTGTCCCTGTTCGTGTCCTCCATCATGATCGGCGTCATCACCTACATATCAGTGCTGGAGCGCACCAAGGAGATCGGCATACTGCGGGCGCTGGGCGCTTCCAAGCGGGACATCAGCCGCGTATTCAACGCCGAGACCCTGATCATCGGCTTTGCGGCGGGCATGCTGGGCATCGGCGTTTCGCTTCTGTCCATGCTGCCCATCAACGCGATCATTTACTCCCTGGCAAAACTAAAGGGCCTTGCCTACCTGCCGCTTGGCAGCTGCGCGGCGCTTGTAGCCGTCAGCATGGTACTCACGCTGATCGCGGGCATCATCCCATCGCGCTTCGCCGCCCGCCGTGACCCGGTGATCGCGCTGAGAAGCGAGTGAAGGGAAAGAGGAAATAGAAAAAGAGGAAAGAGGAAATAAGTTACTGTGGGGCTCCCAAAACCATATCATTTCCTCTTTTCTCTTTCCTCTTTCCACTTTCCTTTTTAGAACCAGGATAGAATTGAAACCAAAGGCCGGAAGAGATCCTATGTACGCAGCCCCAACCATATCATTTCCTCTTTCCCCTTTCCCCTTTCCTCTTTATAACAAAACTACAGGAGGTTCGTATGCGGTACGGATACTTTGACAACCTGAGGCGCGAATACGTGATCACCGATCCGCGCACGCCCATGCCCTGGGCCAACTACCTGGGTTCGCCGGAGTACGGCGCGATCGTCACCCAGAACGCCGGCGGCTACAGCTTTGTGAAGTCCGGCGCGGCGGGGCGCATCCTGCGCTACATCTTCAACCAGTTCGACGAGCCCGGCCGCTACATTTACCTGCGCGACCAGGACAGCGGCGACTTCTGGTCCGCCTCCTGGCGCCCGGTGGAAAAGCCGCTGAGCGAGTATTCCACCCTTACCCGCCACGGCACCAGCTATACCCAGATCGAGTCGCGCTACCGGGGCATACAGAGCGAAGTGATGTACTACGTGCCGCTTGGCGCCACCCACGAGGTGTGGCGGCTGCGCCTGACCAACACCGGGGATACGCCCCGGCGCATCGGCGTGTTCGGCTACTGCGAGTTCACCACCGACAGCTTCTATACGCAGGATCTGGTGAACCTGCAGTATACGCAGTTCATCACTGTGACGGAATTCCACAAAGACCACATCCTGCAGCGCATCAACCAGTTCTGTGACTTGAACGAAGAGGGCGAGAACGGCAGGGAGCGCTTCTTCGGCATGGCGGGCGCCGAGGTCGAAAGCTATACGGGCCGGCGCGAGCGTTTTCTGGGCGCGAAGCGCTTCGTTTCTCCCCAGGCCGTGATGGACGGCAGGCTGGACGACAGCGTGAACTTCAACGGCAATCCCTGCGGCGCGCTCCACACGGTGGTCCAGCTCCAGCCCGGCCAGAGCGTCACCCTGGCCTTCCTGCTGGGGCAGAAGGGCGAGATGGCCGCCCGCGCGCTTCTGGACGCCTACGCGGACACGGAAAAGGCGACCCGGGCCGAGTGGGAAGCCCTGAAGGGTTACTGGCACGAAAAGCTCGGCAACCTGCACATCGATACGCCGGACGAAGACCTGAACACCATGGTGAACACCTGGAACGCCTTCCAGTGCTTTACCACCTTCGTATGGAGCCGCGCCGCCAGCCTGATCTACTGCGGCGAGCGCAACGGCTACGGCTACCGCGACACCGTGCAGGACATCCAGGGCATCATCCACCTGGACCCCGCCATGGCGAAGGAGCGCATCCGCTTCATGCTCTCCGCCCAGGTACACCACGGCGCAGGCCTGCCGCTGGTGAAATTCACCCACAATCCCGGCCACGAGGACACGCCCGAACAGGACAGCTACGTGCGCGAGACCGGGCATCCCGCCTACCGCGCCGATGACGCCATGTGGCTTTTCCCCACGGTTTACAAATACATCGCCGAGACCGGCGACAAGGCGTTTTTGAGCGAAGCCATACCCTTCGCGGACAGGGACGAGGGCACGGTGACCGAGCATTTGAAGCGCGCCATCGACTTTACCACCAAGCACCTGGGCGCCCACGGAATGCCCGCCGGCCTGCACGCGGACTGGAACGATTGCCTGAAGCTGGGCGCCCAGGGCGAAAGCAGCTTCGTGGCCTTCCAGTTCTATATGGCCCTGAGGATCCTGGACGAACTGCTTGCAGACGCGCCTGAAGAGCAAGCCTACCGCGCCTGGCTCCGGAACACGGCTTCGGAGCAGCTGGACCTCATCAACCGCCACTTCTGGGAGGACGACCGCTTCCGCCGGGGCTACACCCAGGACGGAAAGCTGATCGGCTCCAAGCACGATCCTGAGGCGGCCATGTGGCTCAATCCCCAGTCCTGGTGCGTGATCTCCGGCGCGGCCACCCGCGACCAGGCCGAAAAGAGCATGGCCAGCGTGCACGAACTGCTCAATACCCCCAACGGCATCGAGCTCATGGCGCCCATATACAGGGGCTTCGCCTTTGACGGTGCGGTGATGGGCCTGTTCAACCCCAACACCAAGGAGAACGGCAGCATCTTCTGCCAGACCCAGGGCTGGGCCATCCTGGCCGAGGCGCTTTTGGGCCACGGAGACCGGGCGTTCGAATACTTCAAGGAATCCTGCCCCGCCGCGTACAACGACCGGGCGGAGGTGCGCGAGTCGGAGCCCTACGTGCATACCCAGTTCATAGAGGGCCACGGCACGCCCCAGCCCGGGCGCGCCCACGTGCACTGGCTCACCGGCACCGCGTCCACCGTGATGGTGGGCATGGTGGAGGGCATCCTGGGCTTGCGGCCCACGCCGGAAGGCCTCAGGATCATGCCCTCGATCCCCGCCGGATGGGACGGCTTCACCATGGACAAGACCTTCCGCGGCAAAAAGCTGCACATCGTGGTGAAAAATCCGGACCACCGCGAAAGCGGCATAAAGAGCGTCGCGGTCAACTCCATCCCCACGGACGCGGAAGTGCTCACCGACGAGATGCTCCGCGACGGCGACACGATCACCGTGACCATGTAAAAACCATACGATCCTTCCCGCGGCCCGGCGAGCTTTTTCGCCGGGCCGTACGTCAGGCGTCGGTTCAGTCTTTTTACTTGACGAAGGGACGGCAAACGGCTATACTATCCAATGAGGAAGTATGAAATAAAGGAGAATAACGCACATGGCCAGATTCATTCTGTCCGCGTTCGCGGACGAAGCCGACAAGCGGCTGGACGGTCAGATCGAGGCGCTGAAAGCGGCAGGCGTCGCCTGCGTGGAAATGCGCGGCGTGGACGGCAAGAACGTAAAGGATCTTACGGAAGAAGAAGCCAAAGCGGTCCGCGAAAAGCTGGACAATGCCGGCATCCGGGTGTCTTCCATGGGTTCGCCCTTCGGAAAGATCGGCGTAAACGACGATTTTGAGCCCCATTTCAAGGAGTTCCTCCACGCGCTGAAGCTGTGCGCCATCCTCGGCTGCGACCGGATGCGCATGTTCTCGTTCTACTATCCCAAGGGAGAAGACCCCCGGGCGTACCGCGACGTGGTGATCTCCCGGCTGGAACGCATGCTGGACGCCGCCGAAGAGGCGGGCATCACCCTTTGCCACGAAAACGAAAAGGGCATCTATGGCGATACCGCCGCGCGCTGCCTGGACCTGATCCTGCAGTTCGGCGGGCGCTTAAAGTGCATCTTCGATCCCGCCAATTTCATCCAGTGCGGCGAAAGGCCCATCGAGAACTACGCGATGCTCAAAGAGCACATTTACTATATGCACATCAAGGACGCCATCATGGAGACCGGCGCGGTGGTGCCCTCCGGCTGCGGGGACGGCGATCTGCCCAGGATCATCGAAGGCCTGGCGGAAAGGGACGACGACATCCTGCTTACGGTGGAGCCGCACCTGACCGTGTTCGACGGCCTGAAGAACCTGCAGGACGAGGAAGTAAAGCACGCCTATACGTATCCGGACAGCCGCGCGGCGTTTGCCGCCGCCTGCGACGCGATCAAGGGCATACTGGCCGAACAGGGCTTTTCGACTGAAAAAACGGGAGTGTGGGAAAAAATGGACAAAGTAAGGATCGGCATCATCGGCGTGGGCAACATGGGTACCGGACACGCCAAGAACATCTTCGCCGGCAAGGTCCCGGATATGGTACTGGGCGCCGTGGCCGACATCAAGGAAGAGCGCCGCGCCTGGGCGAAGGAAAACCTGCCCGGCGTAGAAGTGTTCGATGACGCGACCAAAATGATGGAAAGCGGGCTGATCGACGCGGTGATCGTGGCGGTGCCCCATTACGACCATCCCAGGCTCGTGCGCGAAGCGCTGGAAAAGGGCCTGCACGCCATGTGCGAAAAGCCCGCGGGCGTTTACACCAAGGCTGTGCGCGAACTCAACGAGTTTGCCCGCACCCAGGACAAGATCTACGCCATCATGTTCAACCAGCGCACCAACTGCGTGTACCGCAAGATGAAGGAAATCATCGCCAGCGGCGAAATGGGCGCCATCCGCCGCACCAACTGGATCATCACCAACTGGTTCCGCTCCCAGAGCTATTACGATTCCGGCGCCTGGCGTGCCACCTGGGACGGCGAGGGCGGCGGCGTGCTGCTCAACCAGTGCCCCCACAACCTGGACCTGTGGCAGTGGATCTGCGGCATGCCCAACAAGGTGCGCGCCTTCTGCCACAACGGCAAGTGGCATAACATCGAGGTCGAAGACGACGTGACCGCATACGTGGAGTACCCCAACGGCGCCACCGGCGTGTTCGTCACCACCACCTCCGACGCCCCCGGCACCAACCGCCTGGAGGTGGACCTGGACGGCGGCCAGCTGATCTGCGACGGCAACAAGCTGTGGATGTACAAGCTCGACACCCCCATCCCCGAGTTCCACAAGACCTACAAGGGCGGCTTCGGCTCCCCCAAGGGCGAGATGGTGGAAGTGGAGACCGACGGCCTCAATCCCCAGCACGTGGGCGTGCTGGAAGCCTTCGCCAGGAAGATCCTGGGCAAGGGCGAGCTGATCGCCGGCGGCGAGGAAGGCATCAACGGCCTGACCATCTCCAACGCTATGCACCTGTCCTCCTGGCTGGACAGGACCGTGGAGCTGCCGCTGGACGAGGACCTGTTCCTGGAGGAGCTCAACAAGCGCCGCGCGACCTCCAAGGCAAAAAAGGTCAGCGAAGCCACGCTGAACACCGACGATACCTACGCGGGCAACAAATAAACCGCTTCCGGGGCGGCGCACAGCCGCCCCGCGCCTGAATGGAAGGAGACCCGGAATGATTAAACTCGGCGTATGTACATCCATAGACAACATCGACAAGGTGGCGAAGGCCGGCTTCGATTATCTGGAAACGAGCCTGTCGGGCATCGCCGCCCTGACCGACGAGGAATTTGAAAAGGCCAGGGCGAAGGTGGAAGCTTCGCCCATCAAGGTAGAGGCGTGCAACGGCATGGTCCCCGGTTCCATCCGCCTCACGGGGCCCGATGTGAACGCCCAGACCATCCACGATTATCTGGACGCGGCCTTTGCCCGGGCTGAGCAGCTGGGCACGAAGATAGTAGTGTTCGGTTCCGGCGCGGCCCGCAGAGTGCCCGACGATTTCGATACCGCCCAGGCCTGGCGCCAGGTGGGCAACTTCCTGCGCCTGTGCGAGCGCCACGCGGCAGAGCACGACATCACTATCGCCATCGAGCCGCTGCGCAGCGGCGAGTGCAACATACTCAATTACGTGTCCGAGGCTACGCTGATCGCGTCCCTCATCCAGATGCCCCACATCGCGGTGCTGGGCGATACCTACCACATGGCTATGGGCGGCGAGAGTTTTTCCGCCCTGAAGATGGCGGGCGGGCTGCTTAAGCACGTGCACGTGGCCAACGCCATCGGCCGCAAGTATCCCAAAACCGGCGACGGCGAAAAGTACGCCGAGCTCTTCGAGACCCTTCGCAGCATCCCCTACGAGGGCCGCGTGAGCGTGGAAGGCGCCTGCGACGACTTCGATACCGACGTGGTGGAGGCCTTCAGGGCTCTGGACGCCGAGAGAAGCAGGTAATCCACTATCAGAACCGAATGCGTCCGCAGCCGGAAAAAACACCGGCTGCGGACGCGCCGTAAAAAACGGGCGAAAAGCCGTTCTTCGCGCTGAGGAGCGGCCCGGCCCTACGTGGCAGGGATTTCCGACATGGTATTCACTTCAAACGCATTTCTGTTTTTCTTTCTGACCTTTACGCTGGCGCTGTATTTTATCGTGCGCAAAAGCCGCGTGCTGGCCAACGCCGTTCTCACGGTGATGAGCCTTTTGTTCTATGCCTGGGGCGAACCGAAGTTCGTGCTGGTGATGATGGGCAGCATCGTGATGAACTGGCTTCTGGCCCTCGGCATCGACAAAAGCGCCTCCCGGCCAAGGCGCAAAAAAACGCTGCTCGTCCTGGGCGTCGCGCTCAACGTGTGCGTATTGGGGGTATTCAAATATGCGAATTTCGCCGTCCGCAACGTAAACGCCCTCTTCGGCCTGCATATTGCGGACCCGAAGATCGCGCTGCCCATCGGCATATCGTTTTTCACCTTCCAGGCCATGAGCTACGTGATCGACGTATACCGGGGCAGGGGCAGGGCCCAGAAGCACCTGATGAACGTGTGCCTGTACATCTCGTTCTTCCCGCAGCTCATCGCCGGCCCCATCGTGCGGTATGAGACCGTGGCGGAGGAGATCACGGGCCGCACGGAGACTGCGGACGATTTCTGCGAGGGCATACGGCGCTTCATGCTGGGCTTTTCCAAAAAGGCGATCCTCGCCAACACCCTGGCCCGGCTGGTGGACGCGGTGTACGTGCTGCCGGAGGGCGAGATCAGCGTGACCCTCAGCTGGATCGCCGCCAGCGCGTACCTGATGCAGGTATACTACGATTTTTCAGGCTATTCCGATATGGCCATCGGACTTGGGCGCATGTTTGGCTTCCACTTTCTGGAAAACTTCGATATGCCCTTCGTTTCGAAGTCTGTCACGGAGTTCTGGCGCAGGTGGCACATCTCCATGTGCACCTGGTTCAGGGACTACGTGTTCTTTCCCCTGGGCGGAAGCCGCGTGAAGAGCAAATGGCGCCTGGCCTTCAACATGCTGGTGGTGTGGGCGCTCACGGGCCTGTGGCACGGCGCGGAATGGACGTACGTGTGCTGGGGGCTTCTGTTCTTCGCGGTGCTGATCGCGGAAAAGCTCACGGGCCTTGGCAAATGGATGGAAAAGCACGCCGTGGGACATTTGTACGCGATGGCGGCCGTGGTGGTGATCACGGTGCTGATCCGCTCCAGCGACATTTCCTCCGCCCTCGCGTTTTACAAGACCATGTTCGGGCTGAACGGCGCGCCGCTTTTCGACCGGCTCACGCTGTTCATGCTGAAGGAATACGCCTGGTACCTGGTGCCTGCCGTGCTGTGCGGCCTGCCCGTGGGCAGGGCGATCAAAAACCGCCTGCGCCTGGGGGACGCGGCCTGGGAGCTTCTGAGCGGCGCTTCCCTTGCGCTCACTACGGTGCTGGCAGTGGCCAACGTGGTGGCGGGCGGCTACAACCCGTTCATCTACTACAACTTTTAGGAGGCGCGCATGAGAAAGAAAGTCAACCGCGCGCTGGCGATCCTGTTTGTGGGCTTTATCTGCCTGGTGATGGTCCTGACGCTGGTAAAGTACGGGCGCAACTACGCCTACGGCTTCTTTAAAAGCTATACCGACCAGCTCAAGGCGGACAACGACGTTTTCGACCGCATGTCTGCCCGCGTGTACAAACTCAACTACAACGCCGAAAAGCGGCTCTGGGGCCGGGATACCCTGAGGCATCTGTCCGCCCGGGCGCAGATGCTGCCCGGAAAGCACCTGGTGAACATCGCCGACTTCGACATGGTGAAGCTGAAAAGCGGCGGCTACTACAACGTGCTGCACGGGCCTTACGACCCCACCAGTGCCAACAACGTGATCGCTTTCGCCCAAATGGCGGAAGAAAAGTACGGCGCGAAGAGCATGGTGGTATACTGCCACTCGGGCCTGTACGAGGAAGACCTCCTGCCCGGCGAGACGGACGCCTACGACAATCTGGACGATTATTCCAGGCTGATCCTGGAAGACCTGGAGAAAGCGGGCCTGCCCGTGGCGGACAGCCGCGACACCTATGTTAGCCACGCCCTCACCATGGATAAGGCCGTCAACAAAAGCGACATGCACTGGACGCATCTGCTGGCGCTGAACACCGCCTGCGATACCGTGAAAACGCTGAACGATGCCTTCGGTCTGGGCCTGGACGAAACGGCGCTTGACGAGAGCCGCTTCACCCTGGACCTGTATCCCAAACGGCTCAACGGCGAGTTCGCCCGGCGCATCGGCGACGCTTCTGTGGACAACGACGATGTGTACGTGCTGTATCCTGCCTACGATACCCATATCCTCTATGAGGAAAGGGGCACGCCCGAAGCCACCCGGGAGGGCAGCTTCCGCGACGCGGTGATCAAATACGAGAATCTGGAGTGCGACGAGGGCAAGGACTATTCCTCGGACGCCTACTATATCTACGGCCACTACCTGGCGCAGACCCACACCCACAACGACGGCGCCGTGCCGCTTAAGGTACTGGTGATCAAGGACAGCTTCGGCTCCACCTTGAGCGCGTTTCTGTCCCTGGCTATCGGGGACGTGTACGCGGTGGACCCGCGAAGCACCACCGAATCCATGGAATCCATACTGGACGCGGTACAGCCCGACATCCTGATCTTTGCCTGCTGCGCCCATACCCTGAGCAACGTACAGGCGGAGATCGCCGCGGACTGAAGACGGCTGCGCCTTAAAACAGAAATACAGAGGAGTCAATATGGAGCTGTACGATTCTTTCGCCCTGGTTCTGCCCCGCGAGCGGCTGCTCAAAAACGAGCCCATGCGGCTGCACACCAGCTTCCGGGTGGGCGGGCCTGCGGATGTGATGTTTGCCCCCGCCGGCGAAGAGGAGCTTTCCCTTGCCCTTAAGCATGCCAAGAGGCTGGGCTGTCCCTGCACGGTGATCGGCAACGGCAGCAACCTTCTGGTCAAAGACGGCGGCGTCCGGGGCCTGGTGATCCGGCTGGGCGACGCGTTCAGCGAAACGCGCTTTGAAGGCGGCGATGTGTTCGTTTCTCCGGGTCAGAGCCTGGCCAGGCTTTCGCAGATGGCGATGGAGCGCGGCCTGACCGGCCTGGAATTTGCCTCCGGCATCCCCGGCAGCGTGGGCGGCGCCATGGCCATGAACGCGGGTGCGTACCAGGGCGAAATGAAGCAGGTCACGCAGGGCGCGCGCCTGATGGACCCTGTGAGCGGACAGGTGCTTTCCTGTACCGCGGAGGAGCTGTGCCTGGGCTACCGCGAAAGCCGCATGCTGAAGACCGGCGAGATCGTGACGCGGGTGCACCTGCGGCTTCAGTCCGGCGACAAAACAGAGATCCTCGCCAAAATGGAGGACTTTAACGCCCGCCGCCGCGATAAGCAGCCTCTCAATTATCCCAGCGCCGGCAGCACCTTCAAGCGGCCCGAGGGCAAGTTCGCGGGTGCGCTGATCGAAGGGGCGGGCCTCAAGGGCACGCGCGTGGGCGGTGCCCAGGTGAGCGAAAAGCACGCTGGCTTCATCATAAACGCCGGCGGGGCGACCGCCAGGGACATACTGGAGCTGATCGCTCTGGTGCAGGAAAAGGTCCTGAAGGATTCCGGCGTGAAGCTGGAGACCGAAGTGCGCGTGCTGGGCGAAGACGCATGAGCTTTACCGATACCGTAAAGGAAGAATTGAGCCACGCGGAGTGCACCCGTCCCTGCTGCGCCCGGGCGGAGGTCTGCGCAGCCATACTGTTAAGCGGCGGGCTTTCCTTCCGGGGGCGCGGGCGCTACGGGCTGAGCATCACCGTGAGCAGGGCTGCGGTCTCCAGGTATTTCTATACGCTGGTCAAGCGGTCGCTGGGCCTGTCCTGCGAGATCCGCACGCTTCGGGCGAACCGCCTGGGGGAGACCAGCGCGGTGGAGCTGTCCTTTCCCGAAGACAGCGTGCCCCGGGTGATGGACGAACTTTGCCTGCACGACGAAAACGCCCTGTTCGGCGTGCCGGTGCGGCCCCATCCCTCCATCGTGGAGAACGCGTGCTGCCGGGCGGCGTTTCTGAAAAGCGCCTTTCTGATCACGGGCTACATCTCCAGCCCGGAAAAGGAATACGCCCTCACGCTGTCCTGCGCCGCGCCGGAAATGGCAAAATGCCTGTCGGAGCTGATGCACGAAATGGACATTTCCGCCTCCGTGAGCCGCCGCCGCAGCGGTTACGTGGTGTACGCCAAGGATGCCGAGAGCGTGAGCGTGTTTCTGACCCTTGCGGGCGCCCACACGGCGCGGCTGAGCCTGGAAAACGTGCGCATCATGAAGGATCTCAAAAACCAGACCAACCGCCTCACCAACTGCGACAACAACAACATCGAGCGCGCGGTGCACTCCGCGGCGCAGCAGAGCGAGGACATCCGCTTTCTGGCCAGGGAGCTGGGCTTCGATCACCTGCCCGAATGGGCGCGGGAGATCGCGTCCCTGCGGCTTGAAAACCCCGAGGCGTCCCTAACGGAGCTGGGCGCGCTGTGTGACCCGCCCATAGGCAAAAGCGGCGTGAACAGCCGCCTGCGCAGGCTCGCGGACATGGCCAGACGCATAAAAGAACAACGGCCGGACTCCTGACAAGCGGAGCCGGCTGTTTTAAAGTCGAAATCCTTTTTGGATTCCGTCAGGACCGAAAGCCTCAGAAATTGGCAAGGAAGATGCCCAGCACCGCCCATGCGGCCAGGGAATAAAAGCGACCGTGTTCGTCCCGCCCGGTTTGGAAGATCTTTAGGGCGCGCTCCCGGTCAAGCAGCTCGAAGCCGTCGAACAGCTCCGTTCCTTCCGCGCCGTTCTGGCTGAGCTCGTCCAGGCTGTCCAGGGTGATCTCCGCGCACAGAAAGGCGTTGCTTTCGTCCGTCATGCCGGGCGTGCAGTAGGCGCAGGGACTGAGGACGTACACTTTGTCTGTGGGCTTGACCGTAAGCCCGCTTTCTTCTTTGATCTCGCGTATCGCGGCGCTTACCAGCGGGTCGGCGCTTTTTTTGTCTTCGGGGTCCAGAAGCCCCGCCACGGGGCTCAGCAGGAACTGCCCCACGGCGTAGCGGTATTCGTAGGACATGAGCAAACGCGTTTCGTTGCCCGGCAGGTGCAGTACGACCGCGATGGTGACGGCGTCCGGCAGCATGTTCTTCGCCTCTTCGTCCGTCATTTTCGCCACGAGGTCCGCTTTTTCCCGCCGTGAGGCCACATAATAGTGCTTTCCCTCGGCGTACTGAAGATCATAGCATTTCAGAAACCGCGATTCATACAGCGTCTCGATACGGTCTTTGCTGATCTGGGTATTCATGTAAACCTCTCCTCCCGGCGGCGCATTCCGATTTTCGTCCGCATTATAACGGACTTTTCGGCAAAATGCAAGTGCCTGGCATGCCGGAGCATGCAGATCCGTCCGGTACGACAGCATAACATAGGGACTGTGTAACAACCCTTTTATTGGAAGGAAAAGTTAAAAACATGCAGGAAAAAAAACACGGGCCAAGAATATATAAATCGGAAGTATCTGCCGGTATGGCAATATCCGCATGCATACAAAAACGAAAGGAAGAACGGCCATGAAGATCATCCGGAAATGGAATTCCCTCAGCCTCATCATACGCATACTGATCGGCCTTGTGATCGGCGCGGTGCTGGGCTTCATCTGCCCGAAGGCATCGTGGATAGGCATACCCGGCGATCTGTTCGTCAGCGCGCTGAAGGCCATCGCCCCCATACTGGTGTTCGTGCTGGTAGCTGCCTCTCTGGCCAACGCGAAAGGCGGGAACGCCAGGAAGTTCAGCAAGGTGATCATCCTGTACCTGCTCAGCACGCTCTGCGCGGCAATCGTGTCCGTGTTCACGAGCTTCCTGTTCCCGCTGAAGATCCCGCTGGAAGGCGAGGAAGTGGCGGAAGCCGCGAAAGAGGCGGCGGAATATGCCGCGCCGGAAGGCATGACGGGCGTCGTGCTGAATCTTCTCAAAAGCATCGTCGTGAATCCGGTGGACGCGCTGGCGAACGCCAACTACATCGGCATCTTGTTCTGGGCTGTGGTCATCGGCCTGGCGCTCAAGCTGGCCTCGCCGGGCACCAAGAAAGCGCTGGAGGATTTTGCGGGCGCCTTCTCCAAGGTCGTGCACTGGATCATCGCCTGCGCGCCTTTCGGTATCCTGGGCCTTGTGTTCAAAGCGGTGTCCGAGAGCGGGATCAGCATTTTCGTCACTTACGGAAAGCTGGTGCTTCTGCTGGTGGGCACGATGCTCCTGGTGGCGCTGGTCATAAACCCGATCATCGTGGGCAGCATGCTGCGCCACAACCCCTACCCGCTGATCTTCCGCTGCATCAAAGCCAGCGGAACGACCGCTTTCTTTACGCGCAGCTCCGCCGCGAACATACCCGTGAACATGGAGTTGTGCAAACAGCTGGGCCTGGATGAAGACCTGTACTCCGTGTCCATCCCCCTGGGCTCCACCATCAACATGGACGGCGCGGCGGTAACGATCACCATCTTCTCGCTGGCAGCCGCCTTTACAACGGGCGTGCACGTAACGCTGCCCATGGCGATATTCTTAAGCATCGTAGCCACGTTTTCCGCCTGCGGAACTTCCGGCGTGGCGGGCGGCTCGCTGCTGCTGGTGCCGCTTGGCTGCTCGCTGTTCGGCATCTCCAACGACATCGCCATGCAGCTTGTGGGTGTCGGTTTTATCGTGAGCGTCATCCAGGATTCGCTGGAGACTGCGCTCAACTCTTCCGGCGACGTGGTGTTCACCGCCACGGCAGAATTCCACGAGTGGAAAAAGCAGGGCAAAAAGCTGCCGTTCTAATCCACTGACCGGGGCATAAGCGGAGAGACTGACATGAAAACGATCAAAAGCGTATACAAGATCGGCAACGGGCCTTCCAGCTCCCATACGGTCGGCCCCTACAGCGCCGCGCAGGTTTTTAAAAGCAGATACCCAGAGGCAGACGCGTTCCGCGTCACGCTGTACGGCTCCCTCGCGTTCACGGGGGAGGGGCACGGCACCCAGAAGGCGATCAAAAACGCGATACCGGGAGCGATGGTCATATTCGACCGGGAGACGGGAGACCTTCCCCACCCGAACACGATGCTGTTCGAAGCCTTCCAAGGCAGCACACTGCTGGGCAGCAAACGCATCTTCAGCATCGGCGGCGGATCGATCCGCATCGAAAACGAGGAATCGGACGACGAGAAGGAGATCTATCCGCAGAAGTATTTTTCCGAGATCCTCAAGATCTGCCGCGACCGCAGCCTGAACCTGGCGCAGTTCATCGGCAGGATGGAAGGTCCGTCGCTGTACGGCTACCTGCAGACAGTGTGGGACGCGATGAAGGACTCGATACAGCGGGGCCTCCATGCCGAAGGCATACTGCCCGGCGGGCTCGGGGTGGCGAAAAAAGCGAAGATCCTGTACGAGAAGCGCTGCTACAACGAAAGCGCAGACGTGACCATGAACCGCGTGATCGCCGCCTACGCCTATGCCGTGAGCGAAGAAAACGCCGACGAGCATATCGTGGTCACGGCGCCCACCTGCGGCAGCTGCGGCGTGCTGCCCTCCGTGATGTATTACATGCATTCGGAGCGCGGCTTCCCGGAAGACGAGATACTCGATGCCCTGGCGGTGGCGGGCATGATCGGCAACGTCATACGCACCAACGCCAGCATATCCGGAGCGGAATGCGGCTGTCAGGCCGAGATCGGCAGTGCCTGTTCCATGACGGCGGCGGCGCTGGCGTCGCTGTACGGCCTGAACATAGACCAGATCGAGTACGCGGCGGAGATCGCGATGGAGCACAACCTCGGCCTGACCTGCGACCCGGTGAACGGCCTGGTGCAGATCCCCTGCATAGAGCGCAACGCGGTGGCCGCGATGCGCGCCATCAGCTCGGTGAACCTTTCGCGCTTTCTGTTCTCCACCCGCAAGATCTCGTTCGACGAGGTCGTGGCTACCATGTACCGCACCGGCAGGGACATGGACGAAAAGTACCGGGAGACCTCCCACGGCGGCCTTGCGCAGATCTATTACGCGAACTGAGCGCCGGACGCAAACGGAAAGCAGTCCTCGCGGGCTGCTTTTTCGTGTGGGGAAGCAAGTTGAACGCCCGGCCGGAAAGTTGTATTCCCGGAGTATCCGTGGTATAATCAGAAAAACGTTCTTTCGGGGTGAAACATGAGCAAAACGCTCGCGCGCGGCGCGCTGTATGGAGAAAGATACCGGGTGATCGTCACCACCGATATCGGCGGCAGCGATCCGGACGACTTCCAGTCCATGGTGCATTACCTGCTGTATTCGGACCTGTTCGACACCGAGGGGCTCGTGTCCTCGGCCAGGGGCGACGGGCGGAAAGCGGACATCCTGAGCGTCATAGACGCTTATGAAATGGACTATCCCGCCCTGCGCGCCTGCTCGCCAGCGTACCCTGCCCCAGACGCGCTTCGCACGATCTGCCGCCAGGGAGCCGTGGACTTCGCGCCCTGGAAGGGATGGTCGGTCCCAACGGAAGGGTCCCGGCTCATCATCGACTGTGCGAGGAAGCCTGACCCCCGCCCGCTGTACCTTCTGATGTGGGGTCTTCTGGAGGATTTGGCCCAGGCGCTGCACGACGCGCCGGACATCGCGCCGAAGCTTAGGGTGATCTACATCGGCGGGCCGAACAAAAAATGGGGCCCGAACGCCTACGCCTACATCCGGCGCTGCTTTCCGGACCTGTGGATCATCGAGAACAACTCTGCCTACCGCGGCTGGTTCTGCGGCGGATACATGGAGCGCGATTACGGAAACGAGAACTTTCCCGCCGAACACATTTCGCCGGCCGGCGCGCTGGGCGCGTTCTTCATGAGCAAGATGCCTGCGATCAAGATGGGCGATACGCCCACGGTTGCATATCTGCTGTATGGAGACCCGGAAGATCCAACCGGCGAAAGCTGGGGCGGCAGCTTCGAGCGGGTCAGGAACATGCCCTGCGGCGTGCTGGAGTATCCTTTCGCAGCGGTGCCCTGTGTCGAGACGTTTTCAGTAAACGAGGTGCGCTTCCGCGCCGAGGAGACCGAACCGACGGAAAAGCCGGTGTTTGACGCCGAGATCCGCGGGCAGCACTTTGAGGGCTTCAGCCTGGGCGGCGGGATATACGCGTTCCGCTTCGTGCCGAAAGAAACGGGCGATTTTGCGTTCGTCATCCGCAGCCGCATCGCGGGCCTGGACGGCCTGACCGGTACGATACGCGTGACGGAGGAAACGAAGGAAGCGCGCAGCGAAGGCCTGCTCACCAGCTGGTACTCCGACCGCCTGGAGCCGGAGCTTTCCGAAGGCCCGCACAAAGGCGCAAAGACGGTAAGCAAGTGGCGCAAGGCATATCTGGACAGCTTCCGTGACAGGCTGGAACGGTGCCTGCCCGGCAGACCGGACGGCGAAGCGGAAAACGGATAACCGGATCTGCCTGGCCTGTTCCCGGACAAAGCGCGGCCGGAGCAATTCCGCTCCGGCCGCAGGCTGCCTGAGTGCAGACGTTTTACGGGTGATCGTGAGCCGGCGCGCCGGTCGATCATGTTGTAATTCAAGTCTTTCTGTGTGTTTTGTGCTTACGATTCAGCCGGCCTGCTTATCCTCGTGTATTACCTTCATCCCGTTCCCGACCTGCCGGCGGATCAGTGAAACGGTTCGGGAATGATTTTGTCCAGCTGACGCGCGAAAGCGTCGTCTCCGTAAAACAGGATCAGGCCCTGCCCGCCGTCAAAGTAGGTACGGATCTGACCGGTGAAGCCTTCCGCCGTCAGGACCTCGTTCACCCAGTCGATGGCGTCGGTGTTGAACCAGTCGCCGTAAAAGTTCAGCGCGCGTTCGTACCGGTGCCCGTTCAGGACGAAAGAAACTTTGGTGGTGCCCTCCGCCTGCCATCCGCCGGACAGCGCGGCTCTTTTCCTGATCTCGTCTTCGTCCCATTCGTCGATCTCTTCCGTCACCTCCGTGCAGTCAAAGCCCGGCACGATGGCGGCGATCCCCTGCAGAAACAGGGTATACATCCACCCGATGTCGAAGATTTCCGCATCAAAGGCGTAGACGTCGTTGGATGTCGGCGTCCATTCCCCGGTGTCATAGTCGTAGTCGCCCCAGCCCAGAATGTCCAGCAGCAGAAGCGGAAAGTCCCAGGGCTGTTCACTTCTTGGAAACCCATACTGCGCCATCATCGTGAGCATTTCCTCAAGGCCCGTCTCCGCTTCCTGCACGGTCTCGTCCGGGACCCGGATACCCAGAGCGCGCAGGGCCTCCACCGTCTCAGCGTGCGAAGGCACGGCGGTCTCCTGCTTTTGCTTTGATCCGAAAAGCCAGGACGCCAGCCAGTCGAGCGGGCTGTCCGCCTTTGCGGGCGCACAGAAAAGCAAGCACAGGACCGTCAGCCAGATCAGTATCCTTTTCTTCATTGTGAATCTTCCTCCGTCTGCCATGCATCGGGGCTTTATCCAGGATGATTTTAGCATACATGACGCGTAATAGCAATACGGCTCCGCCGCTGATATACGATCGCGGAGCAAGCCATAAAAAACCTTATCGAATGCTATTCATATCCATATAAACTTATCAATGCTTTATTGAGTCAAGCATAAAAAGAACAGTTGCCAAATTAGCAACTGTTCGATTGGAATTTGACGATGAACCCGTTTAGACTATCTTTGCATAATCCTCTCTAAGCATACCGTAAATGTTATAGTCACAATAGACCGAAACCATTTTACCTTGTCGGATTGTCCCCTCTTTTATGAACCCGCACCGCTGCAGCACCTTATTCGAAGCAATGTTCCTTACATCGGCACGCCCATTCAGCCGTTCAATTTCAGTGTTTTCATAAACGAACTTTACTACTTCCTTCAGTGCTTCTGTAGTAATTCCCATATTCCAGTATTCAGGATGAATACGGTACCCTATATCACCCATCCTCGAATTCTGTATATCAAATACTGCAATCATACCGATCACTTTATTGGTTTCTTTCAATACGATTCCCCAATCAAAATCAGGTGAAGGTTTTCTTTTCACCCAAGGACGAGGGTCAATAAACATCAATTCTGGATTTTTCTCACCTTTACTGGCCTTTCGTCCCCAATAGGTATAAATTTCCTCTCTGCCCAACCATTCTTTCAAATCCGGTACATCTGCTTCGTTAAGAGTTCTGATAATCAGTCTGTCCGTTTCAAGAACAGGTTTATCGATTTCGTAATCTTTTAACATGGTGCCTCCATCATATTCATGCTTTCTGTCTCTTGGAAAATTCAAATTTCTATAACCGATCGTAAATCAAGAATACCGCATATGTTCCGCAAAGTCAATACCGTTCCGCAAAAACCAAAGCCCGAAAAGCCTTGAAAATTCAGGCTTTTCGGGCTTTTCATCTCAAAAATACCGGGGATTTATTCCCACTCGCTCCCAGAACGCGTAACTTAAACAGTTTTGTTTAATGTATTTTGCCCGCATTCTCAGGATTATTCACATTACCTATAAGTTTTCGGCTGTCCAACTTTTTGTTGTCACTGTGTTGTCGCAGTATATCAGTACAACACTCCTAAATTACATGTAAGTCAAAGTTGCAACACAGTATTGGTTATATGAGGCAAAGGGAGACCCTTCATCAATTCCGGCGAATCAGCAGTATATCAACTCGGTAAGGACGATTTCCTCTGCCGCTGCTGTCACGCTATTCATATGCGCTACCCAGCTTAACTGATCTTCCTTGCACGGAGCAGGATTCGACTTCAGCAAATGCTCCACTATGTGGTCCAGCCTCATTTGTGCATCTTGGTCGATCTCTGCCAGATGAACATCCAGCTTTCCAGTCAGGAGCATGCTTTGATATAAATCCGGTTTGTGCTCCTTGAGAAAACTTTTGCGAAGCAGGCCATATTTTCCGATGGGCTGCTGTGTTTCTGATGAAATGGTCAAATTGGGGTATAGGTAATCGCCTTTTCGAGTATAGGTCAGTTTCATACGCTTGCACTCCTTAATACTGTTCATGTTGGTAGTTTTGAGATGATATAGCAGTACTATGCTTTCACACTTTAATGTGATAAATTCATTATATAGCATTCTTTGTGCTATTTCAAGTGTTTTTCGTTATCTCGTTCAAAATAAGATCGATCAAGATAGAGTCATGGTAATGACCTCATTTTATCCTTGCTTTCACTGACTTCGTTAGTCAATGAATGACTGAAAAGGCTGATGCTAGATTTCAATATTCCCCTTCCATCGCTAGCCACTTATGCATCTCTATGAATTCATCATTGAAGCGAGTGCTTCCGTATAGGGTATCACTTTTTCCCAACCATGAGCAATCAACGTTTTATTGTTCTTGCATATTATTCTCTGCATCATCCGGCATTTCCGCAAGCTTATCCTTTATTTTGGCCATAAGCTGGACAATGCATTCATAGACACGACTTGCATTCTTGTCGTCCGGGATACAGTTCTTAACCTCAATATCTGCGAAATCTTTATTTTCACTGTAAAAAGCCTGGTAAAAAGCTTTTACATCAAACTGGAGATCCGTTTTCGATATCTCAAAAACTTTCTCGCCATCTTCAAAACAGGAGTATCCTGCATCAGTCCTATTAAATTGAAGTGTTCTTTTCATATCGTTTCCATCTCCTTCTTAATGTATCTAGTCCACCTTCGATATGATCTGAGATTATATCAAGAATATTGTATTCCTCATCCCGATACTCAAGTGCCCCTGATTGAATGTAGATTTTATCCCCTTCTTTTCCAATAAAGATGACGTTATCCACATCTAAATTGACAATAAACTGCGGACGATGCGTAACCATCAAAACCTGTCTGTGTTCGCCCATGATCTTAAATCTGTCGAGCAAATAATCTCTTATAGCCTTCTGAGAGATATTGTCTTCCGGCTGATCGATAATGTACATTCCATCATGGCTTGTCTCATACGACAGAATATCGAAATAGATTTGTGCATCCAGTCCGGCAGACAATTCCTGAGTACGATCTCTACCTGCTTGTGTTATCGTAAATTTACTTGCAAGATCTTCGTCCAATCTACTTTGTATTCTCGTTTTTAATTCAGTTAATGCCTCTGATGGAGCTCCTGTAAAATAGGAGAGTCTTTCAGCCAATTCCTCCTGATTCATCTCAAGGACAGATTTTTGTGTACCCTTTTTCAATTCAGATGTGAAGAGATTTCTTATGTACTCCTCATCTATTTCCGTTATTCCGAGCCGACTATTAAACTCATAATCATGAACGCGCTCAGTTTGGATTTGGATTGATTCTTTATCAATTCTGAAATCAGGAATAGCTACGCTCTGCCTTTTTCTTATGATATTGACAATAGCTTCTGCCGCAGAATCGACGCTTTCACTGTAGGTTGATAGCTTTTTTTGCGTATCAGAAACAGATGATTGGTATTTCTGCTTAAACTTTGCCACAGCATTCTGAAACAGAGCAATCTTTGTGTTCTCTCGTTCTGCACGTTTCTTTTTCCTGATATAGTTTATGGACATAGAACGTAGCTGCGCGACCATTTCTGCTAACTGCTTTTTGTCTTCCGGGTCGAGCCAGGAACTGCCCATTATTGTCTCAATCTTTTCTATTACATTGTCCAGATCACCGCTGATATTGCTAAAGCCCTCTACCTGTCGGTTGTTCTTGGAAACAGACCCTACAAATGTTATACTCTCCGCCTGATCAATATCAGTATCAAGAATCTTAAATCTGCCAAGCTGAGCCTCTAAAAGCTCAATAGCAAATTTCTCTTCCAAATATGAGAATATGACGTTCAGCTTCCGCTGTATTTTTTCTTTATATGCTCCTGACTTTATCGCTGCCGGATAATATGATTTAAGGAAGTCATCAGATTTGATTTTTTCCTGTTCAAACTTATCACGTATTTCTCCCTGCATGTCAAAAGCAAACACTTCCGTTGAAGGTATTACAGTCTCTACTTCAACATTGTACTTCTTAAGATATTTATCATACCCTTTAGTCACTGTTTTGGTTAGCGCGCCATCTTGTTGTTTCCTATATTCAGTCAGCTTATGTAACAGCAAGGATTTACCAATCGAGTTATCGCCAATGATTACATTTATACCCCTTGACAGAGGGATATCATATTTCACTCCATCTATGGTGATTTTTATGCTTTTTGTATACGTTTCTGACGGATTAAAGAAACTGTTTACTGTTTTTATTCTTCGATGATCAGTTATTGCCATAACCAATCCTCTGAAGCACGGCAAGCATTTCACATATGTATAGACGAAATCCACATTGTCTTGCTCTGTCTCCTTCGGATAATAACGCCAATCATGGCAATCGGAGCCAGTTATAAACCTTATGTCTTCTGTCATATCATGGGTATGCAAAAAGTTTCTATTGAATACCTCGTTCTTACGGTTCTTAAACTCAAAGGCCTCAAAATAATCTGTGAACACAAATTCACGGAATTTTTCTTCGCCGACTGTCTTTGCATCATTCTTGTATGGTCTTGCAGTGGATAATGTGCTTTTCTGATGCACAATAAGAACTGTATCCAAATCAATATTTCTCAATATTGAAAGAAACTTCTCCTCGGAAAAAGCGGAATCCCTGTCATATTCAATATGGCCTTCTGAATCAGCAAGATAGCCATCTATCTCACTGATCTTTTTTTCATCATCATCATTGAAAATAGCAATAACATGTAGAACAGTAGGCCCTTTTTCTCCGATAAACTCTACTGAAAACTCAACGCCCGGGAAGGCCTTGATAATAGAGTTGCTTTCGGCATTCTCATAGGCTTTTAAGGCTTTGTACATGTCAAAGCTGAACGCATCATGGTCTGTAATAGCGCACATTTGAACACCATTGGCATTAAGCTTCTCAGCCAGAATGCCAATGTTTTCTATTGTGTTGAATGCCACTTTTCCTTTGTCCTTTGCCCGAGAATAGACGGAGTGTATGTGCAAATCAATTTTATATCCAGATTCTACAACTTTCATAAAACTCCTTATTCAACTTTTAGTGCTTTTCATATTGCATCATCGACGCTGCAAAAAACAGGTTACAGTAAACTGGTTTTTGCTCAGTAGGCTCTACATTCACGTTGACAATAATGGCCGCTCCCTACCAAAACATATGAATCGTCTCACAATCGTCTCAAATCGTCTCACTTTAGTTGAGACGATTTCCGGTACCTTGAAGCACGACCCGCCCCAATAATTTGTAGCAATCCAACACCGCACATTTTTGCTAAAAGCCTGGCGACAGATGCTTTCGGTTTAGACAATGCTATACGAATCTCTGAGCTCGTAATAGTCTCTGAACGCGATGCCATTTCCATGATTTTCAAAACACTGGTTCTCTCATCGTCTCTAAATTGTCTCAGAATCGTCTCATCGATCCTAAAGCTGGGCTCGTTTATGAGTCTTTCATATTCTGCATTTGCTCTGCAGTGTACCATAACGCCGTCATCAGATATATCATATTCCGGCATCGGCGTTTGATACAGTGCGTCGCATGCGGCTTTGATTTTATCAAAGCCCCGTCCCCAGGCTTCAATCATTCCACTTACGAAAAATACGTGCGCCAGCTTGGGATTGTACGGCTTTGAGGAGTGCTTGGCAAACAGGCTCTCCGTCGTGCGGAGATTTTCCGGCATCTGCCCGTCATTCCAGATATACATATGATCTTCATAGATACTGATCTGGATGGGATTGCAGGAGGCATAATCCTTATGAACAACGGCGTTGAGCAGGATCTCCCGGAAAGCGTCCTTGGGGAACATGAAAACCTCAACCCGTTGGATGCCTTCATAGGTGATACGGGCTTTCATGTATTTGGTATAGACCAGGTCGATGGTTCGGTCGATCTGCTCAATCAGCGGGCCATGGATTTCATCCTGATATTGCAGATCGGAATCGGAAGTGCTGAAGAAGCCGATTTTGATATAGGCCCCCGTGACCCAACGCTCCGGATCGCGATAGAAGGCCAACATGGCAGCGCGGGTCAGATAGCCGTCTTCGTCGATCAGATGAAGATTCTCCAACAGAATACTGTCGCTCACACCTGCATCTTCCGCAGTCAGGCGACCGCGAGCCAGCGCTTTCTGCTTGAACAGCGCGATAGCTTCCTGCTTTAGATCGGAAACGGTCAGCTTGGGCAGGGGAACACCGTCCCATGTTCTGCCTTGGGATTTCAAAAGCGCTCTTTCCAGTTCCTTGCCGACAATTTCCCGCAGGACACTGCCAGAGCGACAATAATACCTTCCGTGGTAACTGATCAGCGACGGATACTTGTCAACCACGATTTCGATGTATTCGTTCCCGGCTTCTGTGCGCAGGTTGACATCGGCAATGATGCCCAGAGCGTTCGTGATCTTATTGGGCAGGTCTTCGAGCAGCCTTCTGCTATCCTGTACACCGACGACCTTGCCGTCGTCATCTTTTCCGATGATCAGTGTGCCGCCGTGCGCGTTGGCATAGCCACACAGCCATTTAAGGTATTCATCCCGCCAAGATTCTTTCCATTCGATTTCTTGATGTTCGGGCATTATGCTGTCCTCCTGCAATCTGAATTACCAGGTTTTCTATACTTGAAAACACATATCAAGAATTGCTTATTGCTTCATTATAGTCGAATCTGAATTTTCTTTCCACATATCTTCCAATGCCATCTAGCCCCGGGAAGAGTGTCTTTTCATTAATGCCAACCATGTCAAGTTCCCGGAGTAAAGGTTGCTTCCTGTCTGCATATATCAAGAATGAAAACAATAATGCTTCTTGTTCATGTTGTCCGTATGACCTTTCATTGCTGTCTTTTTCTGGCAAACACATATGATATTTTTCATCTGAGAACATTTCTTCAAATCTGCTTTCTTTTGCACCCCATACCATGAAATAACTGCTTTGTGCGCTCATGCGTGGATCAACATAGAAAGGAGTATAAAGCATTGGATAATCGCAGCATTGTTCTCCTTGGATTAGTTTATCCAGTATTTCTCTTCTTGATATATCCATTATGGCCGCAGTTTTTTCGGGATATGCTCTGTCATAATTTCTTGCATGTAAAAGCCATACTTTTCCGTCTATTTCTTTTTGATCTCTACATGCAAAATAGAGCGCAACTAACGGATTTTTGCTCCAATCCAAAAATCTTGTTGGGACGCCGTAATGCTGTGCATACTCTGCCCAACGGCTATAGTCCGTCGTGGATAGCTGAATATAATTGCTCGCCTCATGAATAAATGACTGCAAAATATCCTTTTCTTTTGCAAATGCAAGGTACCGATAATTCTCAACGCTATGTCCTTCTTCATCAAATTTATCTTGTCGTTTGCGAAAAAGGCCCGGAAGAAGCTCATATTCTTTGTTTGCCAAACCACGATAAAGGAATGATAAAGACGTGGGGTTTTGGACTATGATTTGATTCGGATAGTAGCTCTTTAGTCGTTCGATTGCATTAAGATACTGGCTGAGTTTCGATATGTATAATTCTTGCATATAAAAGCCTTTCAGATTTCAAAGTTCCTTCAGCCTTTGCTCATTTCCGCCACGACGGCGGCGATGCAGGCTTCAAAGGCCATTTGCTGGTATTCCGGGGCGATTTTGTGGGCGGCATCGAAATAATCATGGATCGCTTTCACGGCGTTCATGATTTCCTGGCGCTGTTCAGCGTCATGCTGCTGCCAATGAAGCTGCTGGAGATAGGCTTGATTGGCATATTGGGGATTGAATAATTGGCCGTATAATGGGTTCATTGTAACCTCCTACTGGTTTAGCATCATTTTCGGCAAAAAATCACTTGCTCAAGTTCTTTAAATACTTCCATGTCCTCATGAATGCTTTTTGCGATGTTTTTCTTAAACACTTCAGGATTGATACTGCCTTGGATTCCGCAAATATTTCTTATTAATCCTGTTTCATCTTTTACATGTTGATTGACTATATCAGTAATTTTCAAATCATATGTTGACTGATCGAATACAGTTCCGAGTGTTTGGCAGTATCGAATTAATACTTCCTTGTCATATAAATAGTTTTCAAGTTCAAATCGTCTCAAGACACGGTGATTCTGAGGATTATTCTGTAAATAGATTTGCCTTTGTTGTTCATCTATTTCTTTTCCTGAACCCATATCCCTATCCTTAAGAACAATGATTTCAACTTCGGAGAATACTTTAGTAAGTATCGAAATTGCAATATCGCTTCTTTGGTCTAATTCCGTATTCCCTCCGCTGGATATAAAAAGCGTATCTGGGTACTTCTCATTAAAGATAGAATTATACACGGCAGCATCGAATCCGCGTTCACCACCACCAGCCTTTGGCTCAGCCCGGCCTTCACAATAAACAATTCTCTTTGGTGCAACAAGGCTTGTCAAATCATCCAAAGCTGTGGAAAACACCTCTTGCCACATCTTTCTACTACTTTTGGCCGGTGTTAAAACATATTCTTGAGCAGCCCAATTATTCTCCGCCTTAAACTCGATGATCTGTGATTGATCTTTTAATTCATCCTGCAATGCACGTAAAAAACCAATACTATGAGTAGCAATCCAGATTTGACAGTTTTCAGGAACCATTTTATTGATCTCAATAAGTAGTTTTCTTTGAATAGCAGTATTTAGGTGCAATTCGGGCTCATCAATAATATAAATAGAATCATTGTATTCATCTCTTCTCAAATACAAATCCAGTAATAAGTCGAGGACTTCTTTCTCACCCGACGAAAGCACATTATAATCAAATGGATAAGGGGTATCTTTTTTTGTGAAATAAAACGTTCCTTTTCCTGCTTGTACATTTCCAAAGCTATCAATTGTTATTGATAAGCAACTATTGATTGCTTTATTGAGTTCTCCTATTATATGAGCTTTTGCTTCAGATGGACGACTATCCGTTCTTTCCATATAGTCATTGTAAAGTATTTGCAAACGTTTATAGCTTTGCTCTATTCTTTGATCAATATCTGCTGCTGTTGTCGCACCAAAATCGTTCTTTTCAATACCACTTACAGCTTTAACCTCTCTTACATCAAGTGATCCATTATATCTAAAAGAGCTTCTAAACGAAACCATCTTTTTATAGATCTCGCCATTCATTTTTGTTCCTATTATCGAATTCAGATTTCCTATGTCCGTCATTATTTCCACATGAGAAGAGTTAAACTGAGGGTCTTGTAATAATGAGTGATAGTTATAGTCTCTATTCCGTGTCCCTCCAATACACCCATATTGATTAAACTCATATAAAATTGCATCAAAAACGCTACTTTTGCCGCAACCATTAGGACCAACTAAGGCTACAATACGAGCAGGGTTTTCTCCCAAATCAATTGTGAGATCAAGGAATCGCTTATATTCAGTCAGATGAATCTTTTTGATTTTCATATTGTCCTCCGTAATACTTTAGTCATGCTGCATTTTTGCCTGCCCATTCATCAGCATTGGCAGGAGCCAATCGCGGAGAATAGTCAACTGTTGTGATTCAGCAATGATGCTTTCGATTCTCTGTATAATAGGCTTTGCTAGTTGCAGATAACTTGCAAGGGTCCGTGAATCCGGGATCAGAATCATCATTTTCTTTATTGATTTAACGTTGAAACTCATGAAGAATGAACCCGAATCCAGATTGGATAATATCTGCTGTTTTACAAAATCACTTTTGAAATATTCACGAAGATAGTAAGCAGAGATTCCTTTAGGGCGTATCGCAGTAAGATTTCTGCCTATGGCGCATTTTACTCCATGAGGAATTTTGCCAATATCACCAGCACGGCCCGCATTTGTTACTACAAAATCATTCTCTTGTACTTCTATACGAGAAACCCATTCATCATAATCAGATTTTGAGATATAGAATTTCTCAGATAGATCAATATATCCTTCTTTTGTAAGGTTTTCCAGTGTCAACATGTAAGAATCTTCATATTCAAAAAAGTATTCTGGCTTCTTGCTATGCAGACAATCAACAACATCACATAATGTCAAAATATCAATAGCCCTCCACCCCTTCGGCACCTCTCTCCCCAGTGCCTGGCACCACTCCATCGCGCCGCCGCTGGTGCGGTAGGGCTTGCCGTTTTCATCCGGGAAATCAAACTGCACAAACCAGTAATCATAGAGGGTTTTCGCCATGGCTTCCAGTTCGGCGCAAAGGCGCTCATTTACTTGAATCTTTTCGTTTACCGAACAAATAAGATTTGCAACATGATCTTGCGTCTCCTTATCAGGCAAGAAAACGAGCATTTCCTCTGCAGTATGAACATTGAAATGTTGCTGAATAGCGCCTACTTTGTTATTTAGAATCTGTTTTTGTCCCCATATATTGATGTATGCAGCTAAATAATAAGGATTTACTTTGCTAAAGTCAGGATGCACGATAACAACATCGGCACAGTTGCACCCATCATACTCTTTGGGAACTACGCAACAAGTACCAGGAATGCCCGTCCTGACTATAACAATATCGTTCTCATGAAGTATCGATTTAGACAGTTCTTCCGAAAAGGAAGCAGAGATATATTTTAAGTCGGTGTTGTCAATATAAAATGGTTTGATGTTTAATGAACGTAAAAATGGAATACCACTATCAACATAGTGTTGCGCCATGGTGCCCACAAAACCAACAGTCAAGGATGCAATATCAGATAGCTTGGTGCGTTTCATTGTACCTTCACCCGCCCCAACTGCTCCTTGATCTCCTCCTCCAGCCGATGTCCTTCTTCAAACATCGCCTGCAGGCGGGTCTGGAAGCCCTGCATTTTCTCGGCAAATTCGGCCGGGGTCAGATTGACATATTCGATTTTGACCTCAAAATACTGCCCGGCGGAGAAGCTGTATTTCTTTTCCTTGATCTGATCGTCGCTGACGGTGACGCAGAAATCCTCCACAGGCTGGCCCGCGTTGAAGGTGTCGATGATCCGCTCGATCTCCGCGTCGGAAAGGACGGTGCGCTGGTTGTCGTCCACCTTCACCTTGCTGCCCAGCTTGCTGGCGTCCATCAGGATCACGTCTCCGGTATGCTGCTTGTCAATAAACAGCACGGACACGTTGGTGCCGGTGTTGGCAAAGATATTGCTGGGCATGCTCACCACGCCCCGGAGCCAATGATGATCCACCAGATGCTGGCGAATTTTCAGCGGGATGCCGCTGCCCGCCGTTAAAAAGCCCGTGGGCACCACCACGGCCGCCTTGCCCTTGTCATTCAGGGAAGCAATGATATGCTGGAGGAACATTTGGTACACGGCCATGCTGTCCAGCTTTTTGTTGGGAATATTGGGCACGCCCGCAAAGAAACGCTTCTGGTAGGCTTCCCCCGCCAGGGTGTCCCGGGTTTCGCTGAAATCCATGTTGAAGGGCGGATTGCTGGCGATATAATCAAAGGTGGCAATGTTGTCCTTCCTGGCGTTCAGGTGGCGGGGCGATACCAGGGTGTCATCATGCACCACGTTGGGCAGGGAATGTACCAGGCCGTTGAGGATCAGGTTCAGGCGCATGAACTCGTTGGCTTTCTGGCTAATATCCTGCGTATATACGGTACAGTTGTTTTCACCGATCTCATGGGCCAGGGCCAGCACCAGGGTGCCGGTTCCGGCGGCGGGGTCGTACACCGTCACATTTTGGACGGGTTCCGGCACCAGAATCCGCGCCAGGATGGTGGCGATGGCATGGGGCGTGTAGTATTCGGCATATTTGCCGCTGTCCTTGTTGTAGTCCTTGATGAGATATTCAAAAATGTCGGCGAAGAAATCATATTTCTGCTCGAACACGCCGGAGAAGGAAGCATTGACCAGCTTGCCGATCATGGCCTTGCAGAAGGCGTCCCGCTTTTCCGCTTCGATCACGTAAGGTGAAAGGGCATCAAACAGCTTTATCCTGGACTGACCGCCCGCCTGAACGGAGAAGATGTCCAAATTGCTGTTCGAAATATCCACCAGCGTCTGGTCAAACAGAAGATGAAAGTTTTCTTCGTTCTGCCGGTTAAAGAGAGCGGATATAAACTGAGAGGGATAGAGTTTCGCAGTAGACCCGCCAATGTCAAACAAAGCCAGCGCATACTGATCTTCAGTCATGCAGGACAGGTGCGTTTCCACTTCCCTGTCAGATAAACCCGCCAAAGCCGGGTTGACCCGTTTCATTTCATAAACGAATTTGTCATTCAGGAACTTATAAAGAAAGACCTCTGTGATGATCTTATATTCACTGGCAGCGTTGCCCAGGCCAAAGGTGGTGCAGACAGCCTTTAGGCTGTCGATCATAGACTTGGTCTGCTGGGTGATTTCTACAGTGTTCATGACGCCCATGTCCTTTCATGGAAATACTCACGGGAGAGCGTGCTGCCTATAAACTGCAGTTGGGGTACTGTGAATGAGAGCCCATGCGCCTGCAAGGCCCGCTTGATGGCAGGCATCATGTCGGCAGTGAAAAATGCTTCGTTTTGCAGGATGCGCTGATTTGCCAATACTCGGCTGTCCGCCAGGCGTTTCAATTCCATCAGCACAGGGAAAATCTGCGCGTCTGTGCCTATAGGTGGAGGATTGCCCATCAAGCGTTTGTGAATGCGCATGAATTTGGGATCATCTGCGTATTTGTGCGTCAGCAGCGCGTCCCGCTGGTTCAGGGCTGCAGCACGGGCGCGGATGCGTTCCAGCTCCTGCATGTGCTCCTGCATTTCTTCCGCGGTCAATTCCTCAATGTGCTTTTTCTGGAACAGCCGCTGCAGCTCTTCCAGCAGAGTGATGTATTCCGGATCCTGTGGGTCAAAGCTGTGCTGCATCTCACGATGGGTTTTATCCAAGGTCTCCCGAAAAGCGTCGGCGATCACCATTTCATCTTTGGATATCCGCCTGAATACAAATTGTATCTCGCTCATGGCAAGATTGAGTACGGCGCTCATGTCCTGGGGATCGTTCAGCGCTTCTCTGGCATTTACGAGAGCTATGCGGTTTTGAACCTCGTTTGCCAGCTTATTGGCGTTTTCCAAGGTAAATCTGTCTGCAAGTTCTTCATAGCCGAACAGTCTGGCTATATTTTGCAGCTCCTTGTAACTCTCCAATGCTTTACGAAGGGAAAGCAGCTCTTCTTTGTCTTCAACAGCTGAAATCTGCTGGATAAAGACTGAGACATTTTGCGTATCATACAAGAAGAGTTTGTCTTTTATCTCTTCCAACGCCGAAGTGATTTCTTCCTGCGTCATGAAAATGCTGTCGTACTGATGAAAAGCGTCGCCCAATTCAGCCTGCAGTTCGTCGAAATAGGCCTTGTTCGTTTTATCAAATTCTGCCCGGATATCGGCGAAGTCAACGACAAAGCCGTAACGATGTTTTTTATACGGGCGATTGACGCGGGTGAGCGCCTGCAGCAGACTGTGATCTTTGATTATGCGCCCCAGGTACAGCTTCTTCAACCTTGGCGCATCAAAGCCGGTCAGCAGCATATTGTATACCACCAACAGGTCAATGGTGCCTTTCTTGAAATTCCGGCGCTCTTCTTTGCGCGTTTCGACGTCGTCTTCATCGTGCAAAATCAGCGCTGAAGTGAAATTGTAATCCTTTAACTGACTGAACACTTCGCGTGCCTGTTTGGCAGAATCGCAGACGATCATGCCGCCGATGCTGCTGTCACCAAGGGCGATCCTGCTGCGATTAAAATCATCTACGATATACTTTACCAGATCCCTTACATAGGTCGGATGCGCATAGAGTTCTTCCCGCTTTATAGAGCCTTTCCAGGCTTTCAGGTTTTCGAGCACTCCCTGTAGTTTCGTGCGATACTCCGTTTTGATTCCTTCCCGGATCAGGCGAAGCGTATAACCGTCTTTTATGGAACGATTGTAATAATACTTATGAATGTAGGGTCCAAATACATCCTTTGTATTGTAACCATCACCAATCAAAGGAGTACCAGTTAAGGCGATCATTACGGCGTCGCGATCAGAAGAAAGCAGGTTTGACAGGAATGAGCCTTTGGGATTATAGCTTCTGTGCGCTTCATCCATGAAATAAACGCGCTGTACATTCACGTTGTAATCACTGGCTCGTGAGGATGAATCCGCTGTAAATTTCTGTATATTTACGACTGTAATCGAAAGCTCACCGGACGCGTTGATCTCGCTTGTCTGACCGATTGCCTGAGTAAACTCCTCTCTGGAATCCACTTCGTCCACATGCAAACCGCGCGAACGGAATTCATCAGCTGCCTGTTGAAGCAGATCAAGCCGATCTACAATAAAATAAAACTTGGCTATAATACCTTTCTGTTGGTAATAGTCTGTAAGATAGCGTACATTGAAATACGCCAAAGCAGTTTTGCCGCTGCCCTGGGTATGCCAAATAACGCCATGCTTTTCGCCGTGATCCAGTTTGCTTTCGATTGCCTTGGTCGCAAATAGCTGCGGATATCGCATCACGTGTTTTTCGAGATGCTTGATACCATTGTCTTCAGTGCGCTCCACATAAGCCAGACCATAACGCAGTAAAAACAAAAAGCGCTGCCTGCTAAACATCGACGTGAGCAGTTTATGAGTCGGCGTTAAGGGACTCGTATTGGTGATATAATCCGGCGCGGCCTTAACTGATACAAGATTTGTATCCCTTAGGATGGATTCCTCCGTCTGTGGATTGAGAGGTGCTATTTGAGAGAAAATGCTTTCATCTTCTTCTCGGAAATGGCTAAAGAACAGTTTTTCATAACCGGTTGTTGCATAAAAGGCACCTTCAAGCGGGACAGTCTCATTATCATCGTATTCCCCGTTGTTTGAAAATACCATCAATTGAGTCATGTTGATAAAACGTCGGAATTTGCGATTCTTTATCCGGCGATTCATCCTGTCATATTCAGCCTGAATGCCATCTTTATTATTCGGCCTTTTGACTTCAATAAATGCCAGTGGAATACCGTTGATCAAAATGGTGATATCAGGGCGGAATTCGTCCTGTCCATTTACGCAAGGGAGCTCTGTTACGATCTGCCAGGTGTTTTTCTCGGGGTGATCAAAATCAATGAGCGAGATCCCTTTATAGCCTTTCAATATGTATTGATAAAACTGTCTGCCCAAGTCGTCAGTGTAGAGTATTTGTTTGAATTCCTGAATGATATCTGCTGTTTCTGCATCGGTATATGACTTCCCATTGATTCTGGATATAGCATTATGGAAAACACTGGTGAAGATATCAGTATCCGTGTCATATGTAGTGTTTTTGAGCGAGGCATAGCTATAGCCAAGCCTTGTCAAATGAAGCAAAGCCGGTATTTTAACGCGTTCATCTTCAGGCCTTCCCATCAATACTACCTCAACTTGGTATGAGAGTTTATAAAATACCATTTTTATTATAGCACTTTTGAAGGTAGTTTTCAACAATTATGGCTAATAATGAATACTCTGAAATCAAATTCACCTGGAAAAACTGTTTTCAGTGAATGTTTGAAAGGTATTGTTCTTTATACGGTACATAATTGATCCATACCTTGGGCCCATATGGGACCACTTTTATCAGGTTTTTATACCGTCCTGCCTGAACAGGTACCAAAAGTGGTACCACTTGGGCCCAATTTTGGTACCATTCTTACGGCATTTTTGTGTTGTGGATGGTATTCGCTCTACAGCGACGGCTGATCTCTGCTGATCCTTTTGCGCTTTTGCTGCCTTTCCTGCTCCTCGAGCATCAGCGATTGGCTGATTGCCTGGTTGACTGTTTCATCGCCCAGGATGCTTTTGACCCGGCTCAAGTTTTGCGCTGTCGTCCAGAGGTGATCGTTTTCTTCCCTCAGTAAATGGAATCTGTTGCTCAGATTTGACAGTTGGGCTTCCGTCTGACTGTGTTTGCTTTCCAGATCGTCATACTTTCTTGTCAGCTCTTTAAACTTTGCATACAGGGAGCGCAGTGTTTTACCCATTTTTCTGATGATTCCTTTGATTCTTTCTCTGTAGGTGGTAGCGCTTTCAAGAAAGCCGGCTTTGGGTAGGATCTTTTCGGGATCACTGGAATACTTTTCTGCCCAGGACTCCAAATCGTCTACCTGTGGCGTCAGGGCTTTAATGCGGTCTTTGCATTCCTCTTCCTGCTTCCTGGCAGCTTCGGCCTCTTCGAACGCCTTATCGCGTTCCTTTTGCTGATCGAGCATTTCCTGGTGGCCCTGAATGATCTGCTGGGTCACGGCCTGTTGTATGCTTTGCAGCGTGCTGTTTTGGATTTCGAGTTGCTCCGCCTGTTCGGTCAGATCGTCGACCTCCTTGGCGCGTGCCTGCTTTTTGTAATCCAGAACGTCCAAGTGCTCCTCGTGAGTGCCTTTCTGCAGCCAGCCGATACCGTGCTGCCGCATGATCGCCGCCAGCTGCCGCTTTTCTGCATTGACCCACTGATTCCATTCGGTCATCCCGCGCGTGCCGCCCTTGAAGCCCAGCGCTGCCAGCGCCTGCTTCAGGGATACCCGTGTATCCAAGCCGCGCTTACTGCCGGTCGTGTAGGGGATAAAATCGATGTGGAGGTGAGGTGTGGCCTCGTCCATATGCAGATGCGCGGAAAAAACCCGCAGCGTAGGGTTTCTTTGCTGGAAGCCCTGCATGTATTCGTCGAGCATCTGCGCCGCCTTGCCGCCTTCCGGCGTCTCAGCGCTACAATCATCCTTGCTGCCAATCTGCAGGATCAGCTCGTGAAATGGCTTCTCCTGTTTGCCGGATCGTATCTTTTCGTAGTAATTGCCGATGCACCGATCCTGACGGGTCTGCCTGGCATTGTATTGTACGACGGCCTCGTCGAACAGTTCATGGTAGACTGCACGGATATCGTCGTTTACGTATTCTCTGTTCAGATGGCTCCTTGCGGGGTCTGTGTTCTTTGCGTGGAATTGCCGGCTGTTGTGGTTGACTGAGCCCTTGCCGACCATTGCGCTGATCGTCCTCTCTGTTATACTATCACGTCCTTTCGTCCATTTCCGGCGCAGCCGGGGTTCTGTTACTCTTGTCAAGAGTAACGCAAAAGCACTTTCGACAGACTGCGTCCATCAAAAGTGCTATTGCGCTCTCCGAGGGGGATGACGGAAGCAGCGTCAAACTGCCGTTTTCCGCTGTTTCCGTAGGGCGCTGCCCTCGCTGTCTGCGGACAGCTGCCCGGCAGGACTGTCCTTTTTGAAAGGTCATCCTGCCCCTCGCCGAAATATCCGCGACGATCCGCGACGATGGCGACGGTCTTTTTGAGACCGCGCCTGCTGTCAAAAACATCGTAGCGACCGCCGCGCATCGTCACGCTCCTGCCAGCGACAGCGTAATCTGTCGCCCTGCATGACCGTGTTTGTTACGGTAGCCGATGCCATATTCCTGCATTAATCGCCCGGCATTGACGTTGAGTTTCTGCGTCAGGACATTGGGCTTCATGTCCACATCCAGATATGTACAGAGCTCTGTCGGGCTGCCTGTCCATTGTGGATTATCCGGAGTAAGTCTTTTTGCGACCTCTTCCAGAAGCGGTTCCGGCGGGGCCTTCCACAGTTCCGTTTCTTCTCGTTCCAGCTTCCAGCAAAGGCTGCTTTCGTCTTTTTTGAGATGCAGCCGTTGATCCTGCTGATCACGTCCGGAAACCTCCAATGTCGCCGTGTTTGCAGTGCGCTTTTCTTTCTTCAATATAAACGCTCCGTCCGCAGCGCCCAACAGACCGTTGGTGCCGGAAATCATGTCGAAGGCGTCGTCGGCCTTTTGCTTGCGGGTATGGTGAACGACTATGAGGCATATCCTGTGTGTGTCGGCGAAGGCTTTGAGGCGGGTGATGATCTGGTAATCGTTGGCGTAGCTGTAATTATCCCCGTTGGTAGCCCGAATCTTTTGCAGCGTGTCGATAATAATCAGGCTTGTATCCCGATGCTCTTGCAGGAAGCTATCCAGCTGATCTTCCAACCCGCAGCCAAGCTGCTCTGCCGTTACGGCCAGAAACAGATTTTCATTCTCTGCCGCTCCGAACATGCGATATAAGCGCTGCTGGAGGCGACCATAGTCATCCTCCAGCGCAAGATACAGCACGGCACCTTTTCGTACCTCGTGTCCCCATAATGGCATTCCCGTACTCACATGATAGGCAAGCTGTGCCATTAAGAAGCTTTTACCAAGTTTTGGTGCCCCTACGAACAAATACGTTCCCTGGTGCAATAGGCCGCCTACAATAGGCGGCTTGCTTTGATAGACGATGTCAAAAAGTCCCTTCATGGAGATTGTGTTGAGATAATTGGTATCTCCGATATACTGCCAGCCCTGATGAATTGCATTCAAAAGCTTGCTATCCTCGTCCGTTTCTGGTATACTATCTATGGTTGAATTGGTTGATCGCCAGCCGTCCGCTGCAACGGATGGGTTTATGGCGATCATTTTAGTTTCCGCCACTAATCCGATTCCTCCTTCATTCCTGCAAGCGTGACTGTGATCAGCCGGATATCGTCCAACAGCTCCTCGCGTAGGCTGCTGCTGGATTCGAGCCGTTTTAGCTCATTCAAGACCTTCTCCAGTTGATCCCGCAGCGCCTTGTAGACCTTTGGATTGCCCTGCACCACAATATCCCGATTCATGCATTTTCTGTAGCAATATTCCTGCTTGGGGAGCCCCGACAGCGCTACCGCCGTGTTGAGCTGCTCGTTCTCTGCGGGGGAGACCCGAAAGCCTACTGTGATGCTTCTCCAACGATTGTGATTGTCGATGTTTTTAGCCGACATGTTCTTGATCCACCTTTCTGAAATCATTGAGTTTACTCGCCATGTCTGCCTGTGTAGACGGAAACAGGTGAGCATAGTTATATGTAATGCTGATGCTTTCGTGACCAACACGATCTGCGATTGCAACAGCTGAATAGCCCATGTCGATCAACAGAGAAATATGACTGTGGCGCAGATCGTGGATTCTGATACGCTTCACACCTGCTTTCGTGGCACCGCGATCCATTTCGTGGTGTAAATAGCTCTTTGATACCTCGAAAATACGATCATTTGCTTCGATCCCATATAACTGCTTCAAATAATCCTGCATTTCATCGGCGAGGAAATCCGGCATTACAACATCGCGTACGCTTTTTGGCGTCTTCGGGTCGGTTATCAGATCTTTGCCTTCGATACGCTGATAGGATTTGGTTATAGAGACTATTTTACGCTCAAAATTGAAATCCGCCGGCGTCAGCGCCAACAGCTCACCTTCACGGATTCCGCACCAGTACAGCATCTCAAAAGCATAGAACGACATGGGTTTATCCATAATTGCGAGGGAAAACTTTTGATACTCCTCCCGCGTCCAAAATAGCATTTCCCGGCTCTTAGCCCTACCCATATTGCCAACCTTCGAAGCTGGGTTTTCATGAAGGCCGTAATACTTCACTGCATGATTGAAAACGGCGCTCAACTGGTTATGCAGCGTTTTCATATAGACCGGGGAATACGGATTTCCGTTTTTGTCTTTGCTGTTCAGCATCTCATTTTGCCAGGCAATGATGTCTTTCGCCTGTATCTCATTGATCTTTCGTTTTCCGAAATACGGAAGGATCTTTGAGCGCAGGATGTGCTCCTTGGTATGCCAGGTGTTTTCTTTGATCCGGCTTTTCATATCTGCCGTATAGGTCTCCACGAAGCTTGCAAAGGTCATATCCAGATCAGCTGTCGTCTTGTTGAGTTGTTCGCGTTCCCATGCCAGCGCTTCACGCTTTGTAGGGAATCCCCGTTTTGTGGTCTGCTTACGCTGTCCCTGCCAATCGGTATAGCGATAGTAGACCTTCCATGTATTGGTTTTTGCTTCCTTATATACTGCCACCCAAATCACTCCCCCTCTCTGCTTTTAGCCGTCCCGTAACAGGTCTTTTCCAGAAAGTACTGTCTGTTTACCCGACCGGCAATCGTTAGAAAACCTTTGCTTTTCAGCTCTTCGTTGAGTTTTTCGACAATTTTGTAGGCAAAAGACTTGGAAATCTCAAGCGTTTGCGCTACTTCGTCCACATTCATAAATAGTTTATTCGCCATATCTACTCTCCTTTTACATATTTTTGTGTATAGTTCTCCTTATTTAGTGTCGGAATACTTTCTTGCCGCCTTCCGATTTGCCCGGGCGGATATACCATTACCGTGGTATACGACGGTCCATTATAAGCAAATATGCTTAGTGCGTGTATTATACTAAACAATTACGCTTAAGTCAAGTATCTTTTGAGCCTTTATTTAACTTTTATGTTAAATAATATTCTTGAAAAAGCTTAACATATATGCTATAATCAAAATATCTAAAAGCATGAAGGAGGGATTTAGGATGGCGATTGGTGAAAGGATACGTTTCATCCGCAATTTGCGGGGACTGACGCAGAAATACCTTGGAATGATGGCTGGCTTTCCAGAAAAGACTGCCGATATACGCATGGCGCAATATGAAGCCGGCACACGCACGCCCAAAGAGGATTTGACAAAAACCCTGGCCAACGCGCTTGAAGTGTCTCCGCTGGCGCTTGATGTTCCAGATGTTGACAGTTATTATGGCCTCATGCATACTTTGTTTGCTTTGGAGGATCGGTATGGCCTGACCATCGCAGAGAAGGATGACGGGGCAGTATTCCGTTTTGATCCTAAAAAGGGGAAGGATGCAAGCCATATAGCTGAACTTGTTCATGCCTGGGCCGCTATTGCAGAGAAATATCGAGCAGGAGAACTCAGCCGGGACGACTATGATCAATGGCGTTACTGCTATCCACAATACGACGACACACAGATCACAGCGAAAGTGCCATCCCAGGAATTGAACGATGCCTTTGTTGGGACTTTCGGCGATAAAGCAAAGGACTGACATATCATTACCCACCTTTGGGAGCTAATAGAATAAGAGCTACCTGATCCAACAAAAATCAGATAGCTCTTTATTTATAGGTAATGGTTAAAGTGTTGTCAAAACGTTGTCACGAAGCCTTTTCCGACCTCGGAAACCCCGTATTTACGCGGGTTTGCAGCGTTTCGTGGATTATTCCCACTCAACGAAACCTAACTCGTTTCGTTTAGGAAATGTGGCTTGCCCTATCTATGGTTCTTTTGATTATTTGATATCTCCGTATTATCCAGCCTGTCACCCCTCCCATTATCATTCTATTATCAGCACTGATAACAGGCAGAGCTATTTCTGTGGATATCAATGCGCTTATTATAAGCAGCTTTGGTTGGCTTTGCAAGTCCCGCAAATGATGACAATTTTGACAATATAGTATTTGTCATTTGGGGATGCAAAGGATGATCTTCTAAGAATTCCGGCAGGTCAGCAGTATATCAGCTCAGAAAGTACGATTTCTTCCGCCGCAGCTGTCACACCATTCATATGCGCTACCCAGCCAAGCTGATCTTCCTTGTTGGAAGCAGGGTTTGACTTTAGCATTTGCTCCACGATGTGTTCCAGCCTCCTTTGTGAGTCCCTGTCGATATCTGCCAGATGACCGTCCAGTTTTCCCGTCAGGAGCATGCTCTGATACAAATCCGGTTTGTGCTCCTTGAGAAAAGTCTTGCGAAGCAGACCATATTTGTCGATGGGCTGCTGTGTCTCTGAGGAAAGAGTCAGATTGGGGTATAGGTAATCGCCTTTTCGAAAATAGGTCAGTTTCATATGCTTGTACTCCTTTATACTGTTCATGCTGGAAGTTTTGAAACGATAATGCAGCAGTACACTTTCGTACTTTAATGTACTAAATTCATTATACATCATTCCGTTTGTTATTGCAAGTGTTTTGCGTTATCTCTTGCAAAAAAAACAGCTACCAAATGGACGAAATTTCAACCTATGTGGTCATCTTTACGAAATTTGCCATAATTGGGTCGTCTGTCTTGACCCATTCATGACCCGATGATTACTGATAAATCTGATTCGCCAGATAAGGCACTATATATCCCTACGTTACTATAAAATTCTTTAATTTTCTATATCAATATTGATAATTACCGCACCATCTGCTATAATGAAGGTGGTTTTCTTTATTATTCTGTTTTCGCAATTCCATATCCACAAAGAAAAGCCGGAGGCTACCCCATGCCGAACATGAAGCCCATCTTCGATGCCACCTGGGATGAAACGCCCGTTGATGTGACCGCGGAGGCGAACTTTATTTGGAGTATCGCCAACAAGCTGCGCGGATCGTATATGCCCGATAAATACGGCGATGTGATTATTCCCATGACCATCATCCGCCGGTTTGAGTGCGCGTTGGAGCCGACAAAGGAAGCGGTGGTGGAGGAATTCAAAAAGAATCCCAATCTGCCCGCCAAGTTCTATTACCGCATCACGGGGTATCAGTTCTATAACGCCATCGGCCTGTCCCTGAAAGAGCTGTGCAACGATCCGGACAACATCGCTGCTAACTTCAAAAAGTACATCACCAGCTTTTCTTCCAACGTGCAGGATATTTGCAACGAGCTGGAAATGAACCGTCACATCGACAAGATGGAAAAGGACGGCTGCCTGTATTCAGTGGTCAAAGCGTTTTCGGAATTGGATTTGAGTCCGCACACCTTTGACAGCATCAAAATGGGCTACATATTTGAAAACCTGATCGGCCGTTTCTTTCAGAACGTGGATGCCGGTCAGTATTACACGGGCCGCGACATTATCAAGATGATGACCGCCGTGCTGATGAGTGAGGGCTGCGACGATATTTTTGACGATAACAAGGTCGTTACCGTATGCGATCAGGCGGCAGGAACGGGCGGTATGCTGTCCACGGCCTACACTTATATCAAGCATTACAATTCCTCGGCCAATGTGCGTCTGTTCGGCCAGGAATACATGGGCGTCAGCTATGCCGTGGGCTTGGCGGAAATGCTGATCAAGCAACAGAACGCTGAAAACTTCCGCCATGCCGATACCTTCAAGGAGGATTGCTTCCCGGATACCAAGATGCGGTTCGTGATCATGAATCCGCCCTTTGGTACGCCCTGGGCGGGCAAGGATGCCAAGGCCGGACAAGAGGACGCTGTGCGGGAGGAGCACAAGAAAAAGTTCGAGGGCCGCTGGGGCGCGGGCCTGCCCAGCGGGGGCGACGGCCAATTGCTGTTTATGCAAAGCGCCATTGCCAAGCTGGATGACCAGGTGGGCCGCGCGGCCATCGTGGAGAACGGCAGCCCTCTGTTTACCGGCGGCGTGGCTTCCGGCGAAAGCCAGATCCGCCTGTGGATGCTGAAGCAGGACTTGGTGGAGGCCATTATTGCCATGCCCACCGATCTGTTTTACAACACCGGCATCGCCACCTATGTGTGGATCATCAGCAAAAACAAGCGCCCGGAGCGCAAGGGGTATGTGCAGCTGATCGACGCCAGCGCTATCTGCCATAAGCTGCGCAAGCCATTGGGCAACAAGAAAAATGAATTTCTGCCGGAGGATCGGGCGCAGATCGTGCAGATGTATCGGAGCTTTACCGAATCCGAGCTGTGCAAAATCTACCGCAACGAAGAATTCATGTACCGGGAATACACGGTGATGCAGCCGCTCCAGCGCAGCTACGCCATCACGGAGGAGCGCATCAATCACATGCTGCAATCCGGCGCGCTTTCCTCCCTGTGGGACGAGGGCAAGGTGGCGGAGCTGGAAGCCATCGCCCAGCCCAGCGTAAAAGAAGAACGCAAACTGCAGGAATACCGGGAGAATAAACCACTGTATGATGCAATTCTGAAGGCCCTGCGGGAGCATATTTCCGAAACAAAATATCTTTCTCCCGAAGCCTTTGCGCCGGTGCTGGAAACGGCGCTGTTCAGCGTGGGTGTAGACCGTAAGCTGTGGGACAAGATTGCCGACGGTCTTTCTCAAATGGACAAAGCCGCCGAAATCCAGCGAGACAAAAAGGGCAATATCCTCTATGACAAGGACACCAAGGACACCGAAATCGTGAAATATGAGGAGGATATCGATACCTACATGCAACGGGAAGTATTGCCCCATATTCCCGACGCCAAAGCCTTCTTTGAAGAAAACCTGACCGGCAAGAATCCCGTAATCCGCACCGGCGCGGAAATCCCCTTCACCCGCTATTTCTACAAATACCAGCAGCCCCGGCCCAGCGAGGAGCTGGTGGCGGAATTTCTGGCCCTGGAAAAGAGCGTCAGCGCCCGCATCGCGGAGCTGTTTCGGTAAGGCGGTGGGCATATGAGAGAAATGAAGGACAGCGGTATTGAGTGGATTGGCAAAATACCCGCCGATTGGAATGTAATGCGTTTAGGGGGGCTGTATTCTTTAAGAAATGAAAAAGTAAGCGATCAAGACTATATGCCCCTTTCTGTAACCAACAAGGGAATTGTTCCACAGTTGGATACAACTGCAAAAACAAATGCACATGATGATAGAAAACTTGTGCGCAAAGGTGACTTTGCTATCAATAGTCGTTCTGACCGTCGGGGTTCTTGCGGCATTTCGGCTTATGATGGCTCCGTTTCGCTCATTAATACAGTTTTAAAACCTTTAGATGAAATGCATCCCGGGTATTATAATTGGCTATTCCATACAATACAATTCGCCGATGAGTTCTATAAATGGGGTCATGGTATCGTTGATGATCTATGGACTACTAATTGGCAAGAAATGAAGAAGATCTCAGTTCCTGTACCTACAATTATCGAACAAAACACTATCTCGGCATATATTGATAGTAAATGTGAAAAGATAGATTCTCTTTCTCAAAAGATTAGAGCACAAATAGATGTATTGGAAGGACATAGACAATCCATCATTTCCGAAGCCGTCACCAAAGGATTAAATCGGCAGGTGGAAATGCGGGAAAGCGGAATCAAATGGGTGTCTCATCTTCCTGCCCATTGGGCAATTATACCTTCAAAATACCTGTTCAGGGATTCTGAAGTACGCAAGCAGGCTGGCGATGTTCAACTTACCGCAAGCCAGAAATACGGGATCATTTCACAAGAGGAATACATGGAGCGGGAGAATGCGAAAGTGGTTCTTGCCAATCAAGGATTGGATGATTGGAAGCATGTAGAACCCTATGATTTTGTAATCAGTTTGCGCAGCTTCCAGGGCGGCCTTGAAATGAGCGAAACAACAGGGTGCATTACCTGGCACTATGTAGTGCTGAAAGCGACAAAGCCCATCTACCCAAAGTTTTATAAATGGCTGTTCAAATCCTCGATGTATATTACCGCTATTCAGCGCACCTGCAATTTCATTCGGGATGGTCAGGATTTGCGCTATTCCAATTTCAGCCAAGTACCATTGTATGAACCTCCCCTGGAAGAACAAAAAGAGATTGCTGATTATCTGGATAAAAAGTGCGCTGAAATTGATGCTGTTATTGCCAGCAAGCAAAAACAGCTTGAAACGTTGGATGCCTACAAAAAATCCCTGATCTTTGAGTATGTGACCGGGAAGAAGGAGGTATTATAATGCCGAAATATGAAGAACTATCGCCAGAAGCAGCCGCAGTTTTGCTTGACATAATTGCGCACGAAAGCGAACCGAACTATTGGGAGCATCGCTTTGAAGGCTTATCTATAAAAGAAGAAAGCATACTTCGCGGGTGCTTTGGTGAATTAGAAGATAAAGGCATGGTTTCTGTTTTATGGGGAAGTGATATTCCTTGCGAAATTGATATATTTAAAGACGGGTATATGTATGAAAAACACATGCAGGAAATGGAAAATATAAAAAAATCCAAGTTTGAAAGAGAATTGTTTTCTTTGTTAGAAAGAACCAAAAGTATAAAGGCCCCTTCTCACAGCCCATTGATTAGTGACGAAATGAATCAAGAAAATTGGCCCAGCAGGGACTGGATCAATGATTTTGAAATATTCTATGGGAAATATCTGAAAAACCATGCACTTGGGCCAAGAATACATGACATTTTATTCCATCGCAGATTGGAAGCGTATTCTGAACTGGTTTCGTGTTTGTCAAGCATTGCTAAAGACGAAGATTTCATCACAAGCATGAAGCAACAGGGAAGTAAGAACGACCAATTACAAGTCAACTTATCTCCTGAGAAATATGATCTGTTCATCTCTCATGCGAACAAGGATAAAAAAGAATTTGTAGAAGAATTAAATGCTTCTCTTGAAAAGCTGGGAATCAATATATTCTATGATAAAAAGGCACTTGAATGGGGCGACAATTGGAAACAACGCATTATTGAGGGCACACAAAAAGCTGAGTTTGCCATCATAGTAATTTCTGAAAACTTCTTTGATCGGGAATGGACAGAACGAGAATTAAACGAATTTTTGAACCGACAAAACAGCAATGGGCAGAAATTGATTTTGCCGATCTTACATAATATTACCGTGGAGCAATTAAAACAAAAATACCCATCCGTCGCAGATATCCAGGGTATATCAACGAAAGATTATTCGTGTGATCAAATTGCGTTGCTGTTTGCCCGGCAGCTTATTCAGCGTCTGCGCTTGGCTCATATTCAATAAAGGTAGGATATACAGATGAACCACGTATTGAATGAAAAAGACTACCAGCGCCATATCATCTCTTACCTGGTCGGTCAAAACGGTTACATTGAGCGGAAAGCCACCCAGTATGATAAGGGCCTGGCCATGGATCGGGAGGTGCTGTTCCGCTTTTTGGAGGATACACAGGCGGAAGCCATGGCGGCACTGCGGAAAATCTATGGCCCGCAAACCGAGCAGACCATCCTTTCCACCATCAATATGCAGATGACCAGCGCGTCCAGCAGCCAGATCGAAACGCTGAAAAGCGGCATCGAGCTGAACGGGCATCATTTGACGCTGCTGTATGCCCAGCCCGCCACCCGGATCAATCCCGATCTGTGGGCGCTGTATGAGAAGAACATCTTTTCCGTGATGGAAGAGGTGTGGATCAACGACAAGCAGCGCATCGACCTGGTGATCTTCGTCAACGGCATCGCCGTCATTTCCCTTGAGCTGAAATGCGAAATGAGCGGCCAGGACTACCGGGACGCCGTGCAACAGTATTCCGAGGAGCGGGACGCCAAGAATCGGCTGTTCCTGTTCAAGGCGGGCACCATCGTCAATTTCGCCATGGACCTGAACGAATGCTGGATGACCACCAAGCTGGACGGGGTGAACACCCGCTTCATCCCCTTCAACCGGGGCCGGGGTGAAGGCGTCAACGCCGGCGCGGGCAACCCGCTGGAGGATGGCGTAGATGATTTTCCCACCCATTATGTGTGGGACGATGTGCTGAAAAAGGACAGCCTGATCGAGCTGATCACCAAATTCTGTTTTGTGCAGCGCAAGGAAGAAACCGATGAAACCACCGGCAAAAAGAGGATCAAGGAAAGCGTGATCTTTCCCCGCTATCATCAGCGGGATGCCGTGCACGCCCTGCTGGACGACGTGTTTGTGAACCATACCAGCAAAAACTATCTGATCCAGCACTCCGCCGGTTCCGGCAAAACCAACACCATCACCTGGCTGGCCCACCGGCTGTCCTCCCAGCACGACACCAACGATGAAATCATCTATGATAATGTGCTGATCGTGACCGATAAGATCGTGGTGGACAGGCAACTGCAAAACGCCGTCAAGAGCATTGACCATAAAACCGGCTTAATCCGCACCATCGGGGACAAGCAAACCTCGGAGGACCTGGCGGACGCGCTTCGGGGCAATACCAAGATCATCGTGACCACCATCCAGAAATTCCTGTACGTCAACTTCTTCAAGCTGGTGCAGGATTTGGAGCAGAAGCGCTTTGCCGTCATCATTGATGAAGCCCATTCCTCCACTGCCGGGCAGGATATTGGAGCCTTGAGCAAGGTGCTGGGCAGTGGCAACGACAGCGATATTGCCGATGCGGACGACGCCATCGAAGCCGAAGTGCTGCGCCATGGCAGGCAGCCCAATGTTTCCATCTTTGCGTTCACCGCCACGCCCAAGCACATGACGCTGAAACTGTTTGGCCAGCCTTCTCCCAGCCCGGAAGGAGAAATGAAATACCGGGCGTTCCACCTGTACAGCATGAAACAGGCCATCGAGGAAGAATATATCCTGGATGTGCTGACCAACTATATTGAATACAAAACCTATTATCAGCTTAGCAAAACCATCGAAGAGGATCCCGTTCTGCGCACGGACAAGGCCAAGCGGGCTATTGCACGATTCGTGGATACTGCCGAAGAAAACGTGGGACAGCGGGTCAACATCATTGTGGAGCATTTCCGCACCACGGTGTTAAAAGAAGTCGGCCCTTGGGCCAAGGCCATGGTGATCACCGCCTCCCGCGAGGCTGCGGTGCGCTATCGCCAGGCGCTGGAGGATTATATCACCCGGCACGGATATACCGATGTCAAAGCGCTGGTGGCGTTCTCCGGTAAAGTGACCATCGAGGAGGAAAACGGCGAGAAGAAGGAATATACCGAAGTCGGCATGAACGGAATCTCCGAAGACCGGCTGGTGAAAGAATTTGATAAGGATTTGGGAAGCGGCGGCTACAATGTGCTGCTGGTGGCCAACAAATATCAGGTGGGCTTCGATCAGCCGAAGCTGTGCGCTATGTATGTGCTGAAAAAGCTGAAAGGCGTCAACGCCGTGCAGACACTTTCCCGGCTGAATCGTCCCTGCCCGCCCTTTGATAAAAAGGTGTTCGTGATGGATTTTGTGAATACCTGTGACGATATGGAAAAGGCCTTTGCGCCATACTATACCACAACGCTGCTTTCCAATGACGTCAACGTGGGCCAACTGAGGGAACTGGAAAACAAAATAGACGGATACTGTGTGCTGGATGACCGGGACATTGAAACGGTGGCGCAGATCATTTACAATCCCGAAGGGAAACGGGCGACGGCGAAGGATGATCTGCGGGTGACGCAGTGCATCCGCCGGGCTATTAACACGCTGAAAAATCAGTATGATGAAGAGCGGCAGAAAGAGTTTCAAAAGTCCTGTCGTGGTTTTGTGCGCCTGTACACTTTCCTGTCGCTGGCATCCAGCTTTGGCGATGCCGAATTGCACAAGAAGTTTATCTTCATTGAGTTGTTGCTGAAGAACCTGATCAATGGCAACAACGGCGGCGTGAATCTGAAGGACAAGATCAATGCTTCCAGCTTTGTGCAGCAGAATCAAGGCGATCACGGCAACAAGAAAGGACACGCCAGCGCGCCGGATATTCGCCTGTCGGCGGTGAAAATCACGCTGACAGAATCGGAAGAAGAAAAACTGTCGGTCATCATCGAAGAGATCAACGCCCGCGCCGGAAAAGGTATGGACGCCGACGTGCTGACTAAGGCATTGCTGCAAATCAAAGATTTGCTGTTGAAATCCGAAAAGCTTCGCGCCAGCGCTAAGAATAATACCGAACAGGATTTTGCGTTCAGCTTCTATGACGATACCGATGATGCGCTGATCGAGGGCCTTTCACAAAATCAGGAATTCTTTACCATGCTGCTCAACAACGATGAAGTCAAGCGAAGCGTGCTGGGGATCTTCCTGCATGACGTTTATCAGCAGCTGCGAGAGGGGGAATAATCATGGCACGCGAAAAGAAGGATGGAAAGAAAGTCAGCTTTTACTTTGATGCGGAATTGTACGAACGGCTGAAAGCCTATGCAGAAGAAAAGGGACAGCCGGTGACAACGGCGCTGGAGAGGATTGTGAGGAAGGCGCTGGAGGATGAAGTTTCTGAGAAAAATGATGAACCGGATTTGGAATCCTGAATTGTTACGTTGAAGGCATTATGCAGATGATCTTGCGAAACTCAGCAATTTGATGGAATAGGAGGAATCGTATGGGTAATGGTTTCTTTGAAGAACAGCGTGAGCAATCATTGATCAAATCACGTATTGTTTCAAAGTATTTCAGCGCATGGGCGAACGTGATCTTGGCGACACAAAAACGATATCCCCAACACGCTCAATCCATGGCTTATGTCGATCTGTTTGCTGGGCCAGGACGATATAACGACCAGAGTAAGTCAACCCCCATTTTAGTGCTTGAAACAATCCTTAGCAATCCAGAATTATCGAATAGGGTTATTACACTATTCAATGATAAAGATCCGGGTAATATTGCAAACCTCCGACAGACTATCACATCAATTGATGGTATTAATTTGTTGAAATATCAACCGGCTTTCTTTAACGAGGAAGTCGGCGATGAGATAGCTCAATTGTTCTGTTCAAGAAAACTCGTTCCAACGTTTTTCTTTGTTGACCCTTGGGGATATAAGGGACTTTCTCTTAATCTTGTTTCTTCAATCATAAAAGATTGGGGATGCGATTGCGTATTCTTCTTTAACTATAATCGTGTAAATATGGGAGTAAACAATGATGCGGTTCGCAAGCACATGATCTCCTTGTTCGGTGAAGAATACTTGAATAAACTACAAAATGCCTGCGTAGGAAAGACATCGGCAGAGCGTGAGATAATTGTTTTGCAAACTCTTTGTGATGCCTTAAAGCAGTATGGCAGTCAGTATGTTTTACCCTTCCGGTTTAGAAACGAAAATGGTACGAGAACCAGTCATCACCTAATCTTTCTGAGTAAAAGCTTTAGAGGGTATGATATTATGAAAGGAATAATGGCAAGCGAAAGCTCTCAGAAAACGGATGGCGTAGCTTCTTTTGAGTATAATCCTCGTGATGCACATTATCAGCAGGGTTCGCTTCTGGATATGCTGTCAACTCCATTAGATCAGCTCTCCGAGCTGCTATTGCATGACTATACCGGAAAAAATATACCTTTCCAAAAACTGTATGAAGAGCATAGCGTTAATAGACCATATATAAAGCGAAACTACAAAGATGTATTAATTCAACTATATCAAAGTGGCCAGATCACAGCAATTAATCAGAAAACAATGAAGCCGCCAAGGAAGGGAACTTTCTCTGATGAAATGTTGATTTCATTTGGAGGGCGAAAATGAGAACAACAAAAATTGAATGGACTGAGAGGACATGGAACCCTGTAACAGGTTGTACAAAGATTTCTACTGGATGCGCTCACTGTTATGCGGAAACAATGGCAGCTCGGCTGAAAGCCATGGGAAATCCTAAATACTGCAACGGCTTTATACCAACGATTCATCCGGAAGCATTAACTGAACCAATTAAATGGAGAAATTCGTCAACTGTATTTGTTTGTTCTATGGCGGATTTGTTTCACGATGCTATACCAGATTCTTTTATCTACTCAGTATTTGATGTTATAGAGAAGAATCCCCAGCATATTTTTCAGGTGTTGACAAAAAGGCCGGAAAGAATGGCAAAGCTTTTAGATACAAGAAAGGCTCCTCCAAATGCTTGGCTTGGTGTGACTGTTGAAAATATGGATACAAAATATAGAATTGATGTATTGAGAAATATTGAAGCAAAGATTCATTTTCTATCATGTGAACCATTATTGAGCAGTTTAGGAATATTGGATTTGAATAATATTCAATGGGTTATTGTTGGTGGTGAAAGCGGACCTCAAGCGAGACCGATGTCGATTCAATGGGTTCGCGAAATACATAATCAATCTATTGCAAAAGATATTCCTTTCTTTTTTAAACAATGGGGTACATATGGGCCAGATGGTGTTAAGAGAAGCAAAAAAGCAAATGGAAAATCTATAGATGGCAGAATAATCCAGATGTTTCCAGATGCATAAATCCACATCTATCAAAGCCGAATCTCTCTTTTGGGGGTGACTACTATGAATGAGAACCTTGAAAGCCTGGTTTTGGAACTTATCAAATATCCAACAGAATTGCCATGGCTGGAATTCAAACATAACAACTATAAACCGCAGACAATAGGTCAGGATATCAGCGCCTTAGCCAATGGAGCTGCCCTTGAGGATAGACATGCAGCGTACTTTTTGTGGGGGGTTGATGATACTACTCACGAAATTGTAGGCACAGAATATAATCTTCAAAACTTGAAGAAAGGTGATCAGGAGCTGGAAAACTGGCTTCGCAGTCTTCTCTCGCAGAATGCTGATTTTGAGTTTCAGCCTGTACTCATCAACGGAAAACGTGTTGGCGTGATGACGATTCAACCGGCGGTCATGCAGCCAGTTGCTTTTGAGAAAACTGCGTATATTCGTGTCGGCAGCTATACAAAAAAGCTACAGGATCATCCTGCGCTTCAAGCAAGGCTGTGGAACAAGCTTCAGAATCACCATTTTGAGGATCAACCAGCCCGGGAGAATTTGTCACTCCCTGAAGCGATCAAATTGTTGGATTATGGCATTTACTTCGATTTAACGGGGATCAATCAGCCTTCCGATCAAGCGGGTATAGCGCACTACTTGGAAGAAGATGGAATTCTGATCCGCCAAGACAACGGTATGTTTACAATTACCAATCTTGGTGCAATCCTCTTAGCAAAGAAGCTCTCGGATTTTCCTCGAGTAGCCCGAAAGGCAATCCGCGTTGTCCAGTATGAAGGAACCAATCGAATGAACATGCTCCGAGAAAATGTTGGTAACAAAGGCTATGCAGTAGGATTTGAAGGGCTGATGACCTTTGTTGAAGCTTTGATTCCCTCCAAAGAAACGATTACATCTGCGTTGCGGGAAAAGAACACAGCCTATCCGCTTCTGGCAATTCGTGAAGCCGTTGCAAATGCGTTGATCCATCAGGACTTCAGCATTTCGGGAACCGGTCCTACCGTGGAGCTTTTTGATAATCGCATTGAGATCATCAATCCCGGAACACCGCTGGTTGACATTCAGCGAATTATCGATAATCCACCAAAATCCAGGAATGAAAGGCTTGCCTCCCTGATGCGGCGCTTCCGTATGTGTGAGGAACTTGGTACTGGCTGGGATAAGATTGTGATTTCTTGTGAAGGGAATCAGCTGCCTGCCCCTCGGATTGAACTATATGAAGAGAACACGAAAGTCACGCTGTATTCATTCCGACAGTTCTCGGCTCTTTCGCAGGACGAAAAGCTGCTTGCGTGCTATCTTCATGCATGCGTGCTTTATGTGCAGGGCGAATATATGACGAATAGTTCTCTTCGCGAACGATTTGGCTTGCCCCAAACATCATCTGGAAGTGTGTCACGGCTGATTAAAGAAGCCCTTGACCGTCAATTGGTAAAACCCTTCGACCCAGAAACGTCAAATAAATATATGAAATACGTGCCAATATGGGCGTGATCTTATTTGCCGGTCATTTGCTGATGGGGTATCATGACGCATGCTGCTGAGCGCAGAAGCAAGCAAATACAAGGGCTGGCAGGTCTCTAAGCTTGAACTTCTTATTTGCCGGTCATTTGCTGATATGACAAAAAGGCGTTATTTGCTCTAAAGAACGCAACAGAATTAATGGAGGAAAAAAAGAGCGTTTCAAACGAATAGTCTGTCGCAGTACACTACCTTGCCAGGAACTTCCAACATTTAGTGTTTATGGTCGAAACGGAACAGCTGCAGATAACCTGACAGAGACGGAATAAAGATCTGAGGTGCGAACCGGTATGGCTCGCACTTCTTTTTTTGCCGTTTTCGACCGTTTGCAAACGGAAAAGGCGGCGCTATCGCGCCGCCCGGGGGATGGGAAGGAAAATGTTCTTAGTTCCCT
>JAEEGL012054381.1_pt1 | contig 69089 bp, 49 predicted proteins | sample 9134231 | NCBI WGS metagenome assembly JAEEGL01 (sample SAMN16246548, study PRJNA631951) | gut metagenome | biome: gut microbiome; feature: rumen; material: fiber-attached | host: Bos | place: Iran: Karaj | collected 2018-10 | reverse complement strand
TCAAGCACGGTGTCGCGGCCCACCAGATAGGTGTCGCTCTCGTAGTAGATCTTGTCGAACGAGACACCCATGCGGCGGTAGGTCTCGTCAAAGCCGGCATAGACCCAGTTGTTCATCTTTTCCCACAGGGCGCGCACCTCGGGGTCGCCAGCCTCCCAGCGACGCAACATGTCGTGTGCCTCCTGGATGAGGGGCGCCTGCTTCTCGGCTTCTTCGGGGCTCATGCCCTTGTTGACGAGTTCCTTGATTTCGGCTTTGTAGTGCTTGTCGAAGGCTACATAGAAGTCACCGATGAGGTGGTCGCCCTTCTTGCCGGTGGACTCGGGCGTAGCGCCGTTGCCCCACTTGAGCCAAGCGAGCATCGACTTGCAGATGTGGATGCCACGGTCGTTAACGATGTTGGTCTTAACGACTTTGTAGCCGTTGGCCTCCATGATTTTGGAGAGGCTGTAGCCCAGCAAATTGTTGCGCACATGGCCCAAGTGCAGAGGCTTGTTGGTGTTGGGCGAGGAATACTCAATCATCACCAGCTGACTGTCGTCGGTGACAGGCGTGAAGCCGTAATCGGGCGTCTGGGCGACATGCTTGAGCACACCGGTCCAGAACGACGGCTTGATGGTGATGTTGAGGAAGCCCTTGATGACGTTGAATTTCTCTACCGCTTCGCAGTGAGCCAGCATGTGCTCACCGATTTCCTGTGCCGTCACATCGGGCGCCTTGTGCGACGCCTTCAAGAACGGGAACACTACAATCGTCTCGTTGCCCTCGAACTCCTTCTTGGTGGTTTGAGGAACAATCTTCTCGGCGGGGAAATCCACACCATACAATTCTTTCACAGCCAACGCTGTAGCCTCGGCAAGTATATTATCTATAGACATAATCTTTAGTTTTTATTCCATTCAAACTGCAAAGGTAGTAAAAAGTTTTCATCCTAGACCCACGCTAAGAAAAAGAAGACCATAATAACGAAAAAAGAAGACAATAAACACAATAAATACTATGGCATCCGCGAGAATGGATTGACTGGATGAACTGGACTGACTGGGTGAGACGGAGGTGTAGTGATGCATCCGCACTCCTGACACATCCTCATCGATAGTGGCTCATAGTAGATTGACAGGGGCTAAGGAATGGTGTCGCGGGTTTCAAAGGTGAAGGTGCCGAACTTGTCGTGGGCTGCGCCTGAGCCGTCCACCTCGAAGGTCTCGTAGTCGGCATCCTGGAGCAGCTCGTCGCCACACCAGATGTGGGACTTGTCGCGGTTGTAGATTGAATTGCCGATGGGCTTAAAAGTCGCAGGGTCGGCATCGGGGATGATATCTCCGAAATAATAGACGTGGCTCTTGTCTTTGGCGACTGCGGGATTGAGGACTTTAAAAGTCTTGACGTCGGCCTGAATCCTCATCGTGTCAAAATAGGCATAGAGGGCATCCTTGGCCCAGAAACTGCCGTAAGCCCACTTCAATATCTTGAATGACTTCATGTCGGCGACATGGACGTGCGAGGTCTTGTAGTAGTAATCGTTCTTGTCCTTGAACACGGGCTTGCGCACTGCCTTGAGCGTCGAGACATCGACACCTGGCACCAGCTGGCTCAAGTAATAGACGCGCTGGCTGTCATGCCCCAACCACTTGTTCACTGATTTGAATGTCGCAGGATCGGCCCCTGGCAGGGTATCGTAACGGGTGCCGAAACTGAATGTCCAATACTCATAGGTAACCATGTCGTCGCCCACGACATAGCCGTCACTGCAAGATGCGAAGGTCACCAGCATCACACACAGGGCAAGGAAAAGAATCAAATGCTTCATGACGATTGAAGGATTAATGGTTTCTATTCTTTGAGGGGGTGTTCGAGGCGATGCCTCGAGCCACCGAACAGGAGACGTGAGGGGACATAACCACTGGACGGGACACCACTACAGGGTGAGGGGGAGTGGGCGGCCTTTTTCATCGAGGATCTGGTTGAGGGTGGTGTACCAGAGGCGGCCGGCAACGGGGGAGTCAGGGAAGATGGCCTGCAGATGGGCGATGTAACCTCGAAGCTGCTTCAGGTGGTCGCTCCTCTTGAGCCTGCCGCTCTTGTAGTCGATGACGAGAATGTGACCGTCGGGGCGGCGGATGATGCGGTCAGGTCGCGGATTCTTGACCCGGTCATCCTCTCGTGAGGTGACATCAAGGTCGGTGAAAATGGTACGCTCGCTGTAGACCTTATTGGCCGGATCAAACCAAGCCGAAGGCCGGCAATGCGGGTCAAGGATGGTGGCACGGATGTTGGCATTGATGACGTCGATGCCGCAAGGATCATCAGGGTCTTCGGTTATCACACCGTGTTTCAGTCCCATGGCAAGGGCAGCATCCACGTCGTCGCGGTCCTGAATGCGGCTCATCACGTTGTGGAGTCTGAGGCCCGCGTCGATGCTGGAACTGGAGGCATGCTCCAGACGCACCTTCACCTCGAGCGGGATGTCGGTGACGGGATATCGCGTCATGGCCACCTGCCGGGCAGTCACAGGCTCGACCGTGCGCTTGGCATCGATGGCTTGGCGGGTGGAGATTTCGCCGTACTCATACCACCCTGTAGGGGCATCATCACGGCCGATTATCGGCTTGACGTCACCATTGTTGTCAAAGAACTGCTGCAACAGGGGCTTCAAGTCATTGTTCTTGCCTGCATCGGTGAACATGTGCAGCTCGGTGCGCGGACGCGTCATGGCCACATAGGTCTTGTTGAGGTTGTCAAGAATGACGGCGGTGAGTTGTTCCTCAACAAAGTCACGCGCCTTGCCGCTGAGTTGTCCTTTCTCGAAGGCATTGACAAGGACGGTCTTGGGCACGTTCAACAAAGGCGGGAGAATATCGGGGTCACACTTGCCTGCCTGGGGAGCCAAAGCGTCCATGACACCGATAAAAGCGGAGCCTGGCATCCAATAGGAGCGCTCCTGGGCGTTGCCGTTCAGTTCCCAGTTGGCAAAAGGAATCACCACGCAGTCGAACTCGAGTCCCTTGGCCTTGTGAATGGTCATGATGTTGATGGCATCGGTCGTCGCCGAAGCGTTCACCGTGAGTCGGTCCTTTTTCTCGTCCCAGAACTTGAGGAACTCGCGGACACTGCCACCGTTGCGCATCGATGAGAACTGCAGCACGGTGTCCTGGAAAGCGAGCAGGAATGCCGCCTCGCGGTCCACGTCGGCTTGGCCCTGCTGGTCGCGCTTGAAATAGGTGATGATGTTCTCGACGATGCTGACGAGGGTGGAAAGCTCATCGCCTGAAGGCAACAGCTGCTCGAGCAGGGTTGCCGCCGAGCGCCCATCATCAGGAATCGAGATGTTGTCATCGGCCAAGCAGTCATTGAGCAGATTGCCGTGCTCCCCGGGGGAAGCACCCGGATGAGAAGACACCGCCTGGATGAAACGGCTCAAGCCTGCATACAGACGCTGGTCGTTGAGGCGCTTTCTCATCATGCGTTGCGACACCTTGTCCAAGGGGGTGTCCTCGTCGGCCTCCTCATCATCCTCGCGAGCAGTGAACAGATTGATGTCGATGAAGCGCAAGAGCGCGATGATGCGCCTCACGACCGATGAATTGTTGAGCAGCAGCGAATCACCCGAGATGATGCTGATGGGCTCGGGGGCCGTCCTGTTGAACTCGAGGATGCGCTCTACCACCTCATTGCCATGGGCATTGGAGTTGACAAGAATCCCTATCCTGCCCCAGTCGAAACGCTGATGCAGCTGCATCAGATAGGCCGGCAGGACATCGAGGGCGCTGAGCGCCTGATCGGGGTCGACAGTGCGACCTTCCTGAAGGAAGACGTTCATGATGAACTCGTCATCCAACAATTGCCGATAGTTTCCAGAGAGGATGCGGACATAGCCCGGCACCTTCTTCTCGTTGATGCCAGGGGGCATGCCCTGGCGCACATCCTGATAGGTCTTGGCAACGGCGGGCACGAGGGGATAGCAAGTGCTGACAAACTCATAGAACAGGTTGTTGAACTCGATGATGTTGGGCGAGCTGCGGAAATTGACGGACTGGGGCTTTCCCGGCTCGACGTGCGGCTGGTAGATATCGTTGGCAAAATCCTGGCCCACCTTGTCGCGGAAGACGGCAGGGTCGGCATTACGGAAGCGGTAAATCGACTGCTTGGAGTCGCCGATGAGCATGTTGAAATTGCCGTTCGCTAAACTCTCGCGCAAGAGACCGCGGAAGTTCTCATACTGCTTGGTGCTGGTGTCCTGGAACTCATCGATCATGAAGTGGGATATCGTTGTCCCCACGCGCTCATAGACAAAGTCGGAGCCACTCTGCAGCACTGTGCCGATGAGGTCATTGGTATCACCGATGAGGATTGAGTTGGTCTCGTGACGGTATTGTTCCAGGAAGACGTCAATCATGGCCAGCATGCCCAAAAGGCCCAGTTTGCCTTCTACCGACTTGAAGAAGGCCACCAAATTCTTCAGCTCGAAATGGCGTGACACGAGCTGCGTAATGCGAGTGACTTGAGCGGTATCAACGGGCGTATCGAACTGGGAGGCGATTTTCGCCTCATCGGCGCCCTTGAGCGTATCGGTCTTGATGGCGCCCGCCTGTAAGGCATTCTTCAACGCACACCTGCTTTTAAGAGCATCGGCCACGGTGGCGAGCTCTTTCATCAAATCCTGGTTGACTTGCTGGGGCTCGGCCTCAAGTCCCTCGACCAGCTGATGCACATGTTTCTTGAAGGCACGGATGCGACTGAAGTCACTCTGGAAATCGCCGTTCTGATCGATGCTCCCCAAATAGTTCCTGATCTCATCCATGTGAGTGCGGAACAGCTCAGTGTTGATCTGTTTGGCAAAATCGAGCAGGACGCCACCGTCATCAAAGAATTTCCACTTGCGGTTTTCGTCATCGCTGTGCGACAGGTGGCGCATGTACTCTTTCACCCACAGGTCCACCTGTGTGGGCTTGTCTTTCTGGCCCAAAGAGAGGAGGAACTTGTGCAAAGCCACACGCACGGCATATTTTTCCTCGAGCTGGATGTCGTAGTTGAAGTCGCGGTCCAGTTCACGCGCAAAGTTGCGCAGGATGATTTGGAAGAACGAGTCAATCGTGCTGACGTTGAAGTTGCTGTAATCGAACAACAGCTCGTGCAGCGCCTGTTGTGCCAGTGTCCTGAGCGTGGACTCGTCGAGTCCTGACTCATGCATGAGAGTTTCCAGATAGTCGCTCTTCTGGCCCGTGACGGACAAGTTATACAGTTCCTTGACGATGCGTTCTTTCATCTCGTCGGTCGCCTTGTTGGTGAAGGTGATGGCCAGCAACTGGCGATGCACATTGAGAATGCCGCTCATGCCTGCCTTGCGGCGCGGGACAACGCGTCCTGCCTCATCGGTAGTGAAAAGCAGCAGACGAATGTATTGTAGTGCCAGGTTATAGGTCTTTCCTGAGCCAGCCGATGCCTTGATGACGAGAAGATTGCGATTGTTGCCGTTCATGTGTGTTGTGCTTAAAGAGTGATATAAATATAATGTGTCAGATTATGCGAGCCTTGAAACCCATTGCCGTGAGCTGATCGAGGACACGCTGGCGGAAATCGCCCTGAATCAGGATTTCGCCACCGCGTGCACTGCCGCCGACGCCCAGTGAGCGCTTGAGTTGGGATGCGACTTGCTTGAGGGCCTCGTCGTCGCAAGTGAAGCCGGTGACAATGGTTGCCTGTTTTCCACCGCGGCCCTTGCGCTCGAGGACGATATCGAGTCGTGTTTTGCCCTGCTGGGACAAGGCGTCGGGGTTGTCGGCGGTTTCCTCTTGGGGTGCTGTTGTCTCGTCGTTCACGGGCAAATTAAAGGCTTTTCCCAGTTTATCTTTCCAGTCGGTAGTATCCATAATTGTTGAAAAAAAATAATGGTGATTAAACTTTTGGGTTTCTCCATCATCAAAGGTACAAAAAAACAGCGAGAAATGAAGACTAAACAAGAAAAAGTTTACTCATTTGAGCGAAAAAACGGCAAAATATGCCTACCATTCCAAATAAAAGCACTATTTTTGTCGCACTGTTTACTTAATTACATTATTAACTAATTCACTTAACACTCACAATTATGGCTTATGTAATTTCTGATAGCTGTGTAGCATGTGGCACCTGCCAGTCAGTATGCCCCGCCGACGCCATCAAGGAAGGCGACATCTACTCGATCGATCCCGACACCTGCTTGGATTGCGGCACCTGCGCTGACGCTTGCCCCACTGGCGCTATCGCTCCCGGCGAGTAATCACGTCCAGACAGCACAAGAAACAGCTATTGCGGCTACACCTCGTGAGGTGCTGCCGCAATATCATTTTAAACGAGGACCGCGAGAGCGGCCCTTGTTGTTTAACGGGTGGTGACGGGTGAAAATGACGCGCGGGAGCCTGATGGGGTTCCCGCGCGTTGATCATTCACATCGTGAGATTTACTGGGCCGCAGTCTTCACCGGGTCAAGCACGATGAGTTTCTTGATGGCGGTGCCGCCATGGTTGGAACCATCGTCATAGGTTCCGAAGTAGCGATAGAGTCCTGCGGGCACCTTGTTGCCGTTCATGTCCTTCATGTCCCAAGTGAGAGGGAAATTGCTTGTCTTAGTCATCCAGACCAGATTGCCAGTGGCATCGGTGACACGGAAGATGACCTCGGGCGAAGTTGTCAACTCGGAAGTCAGGTCAAAGTTGACTTCACCATTGAGGTAGGCCGGCATCTTGTCGGCGACAAGTTCGAACTGTCCGTTCATACCCACCATGAAAGTGATGGTGCGCGTTGCCTTGTTGCCCACGATGTCATAGACCGTGAAGGTGAGCGTGTGGATGCCCTCGGCAATGTTGTCGAGGGGGAACTCGATGTTCAAGAGCTTGCCCATGTCATCAACCACGGCATAGCAGGTGATGTCACGATAGGTGTTCTTGCCCTCGTCGAGGACGAGTGACATGGTCCTGTCGAAAGTGCTGGGTTGCACGCTGATGCCCTCATTATCGGTTGCGGTGATGTAGAGCATCGAGGACGAGCCCACAGTGGCGCCATCGGTGAATTGGTTCTGATCATTGATGAACATGCTTGTGATGGCCGGAGCGACGTTGTCATTAACGGCCAGTGTCTGGCTGTAAGGCAGCATCTTGATCTGCTTGGTGAAGCCATTCACCATGTAGTCGGTATTATCCTTGTGGGCATAGACACGCAGGAGCACGTTGGCATTCTTGGCCAGCACAGCCTCGGGGACAATCATCGTGCCGTTGAAGACACCGTTCACCACGCGACCGGCAACCTCGGTGAGCTTGTTGCGATCCTTGTAGATATTGCGAGTCACCTGAACACCGTCAACAGCGAAGGTCAAATCGGTGAACAGATCATCCTTGTCGTAGAGGGTAGCTGTCGCATTACCGTTGAAGCTGGTGTCAAGATTGCCGTCGGCATCAACCACCTGGGCGGTGAAATTGAACTTCATGAGCGGCGAAACCTGTGCTATCGCCGTCGAATCGGTCATGTTGGTGCCGTTTACCGAAGTGATGTTGAAACGTGAGATGGGATAGTTGATCTTCATCGCAGGGTCACCCAGCAAGAAGAAAGACAACTTGTTGGCATTGCTCTGCTCGAAGCCCAACTTTGCCTGCTTGTAAACCTCACCCAACGTGAGGAACTTGCCAGTAGAGGCGTGGCTGAACATGGCATTGATGAAATACTTGTTCAACTGGTCGTTGTGGGTCGCGTAAACCATGCGCGAAGACGTCATCAGTGCGATGGCACCGCCCTCGGGCTGGTGGAACATGAGTTCGGCGATTCCTCGTGTGTCGTTGTCGAAGTGAGCCACATCACAGCAAGCCGTGGTCATGATGGGGAAATGGTCATACTTGGTGGTCACCACATCACTTGTTTTCCAAGTGTTGCTGTACTTGGTGAACATGACGGGGCCGGCATGACCCACATAGGTAGCGAAGTACAGACCCTCCTTGAAGAGGTTGCTCAACTTGTGATTAGCCTCAACAGCATCACGGCGGCGCGGAACGACAGTGGGCTGAGTGTTGGAACGGGGGTACATCGAGTTGTGAACGGTGCTGACATGCATACCCGTGAGCAGCTCATTGTCAATCATGTTCTTGTAACCCTCGCCCTGGAACATGTGCAGACCCTTGTCAGGGCTATCGCTCATGACCATGGTGTTGTTGCGCCACACACCGTAATCGGGGTTAGCATAGTAGCGGACAATCTTGTCCACATCGCTCTTGGCCTCTTCGGGATTGGCTGAAGTGATGCGTCCCACACCGATAGTGAGCCTGTCGGCAGGGATGTTGGCACCTGAATTATCGCCGAGGAAACCAAAGAAGTCATCACTGGTGAACGAGAAGTCGGCATAGTTGCTGTTGTCGCTCTGATAGGTCAAGAGGTCCTGGGGATGCTCACCCAAGATTCCGCGGTTATCGAAAGAGCCCGCACCGAAGAGCAGCAGGTTCTTGAGCTTGGCGTTGTTGCGATCATAGAGCATCTTGCAGAACAAGCGATAGGCCATACCATCGCGAGTGCCGCTGGTGAACTCGTTGAACACCTGATCCTGATCAACGACAAGCACATCAATGCCGTCAATAGCGGCATGCATGTCGGCAAGGCGTTGTGCCTGCTCGTGGAGAGTCTTGTCGGTGATGATCACCAGATCGGGAGTCGCCAACCCATGGAGGTTCTGGTTATTGACGTACTCATAGGCTGAAATTTTCTTCAACGTGCTGTTGGGATTGAAAGCCACATACAGCGATGTGTTAGCGCTCGTTGAGAAGAAGCACAATCCCGAACCGCTCAAATCGTTGTAGGTCGACGTGGTCACCTCGACGGGTTGAGCAGGGGTATTGACGCCCCACACCACGGTTCCTGCAGGAGCGTTGGGCAACTGGAAGCGCTCGCTGCCATTGGTTTGTCCATAGCCCATCAGCACCTGATTGCCATTATCGGCTCGGAGCAGGTTGGTGTGCTTGTAGGTGAGAATGAAATAGTCAAGCTTAGACATCGAAACGTTGGGATTCGATGCGCTGAATTTCAAGAAAGGCTCATACTGTCCCTGCTCAGCAGGTTTTGAGAGTTTGAGTCGAGCAAAGGGAGAGGCGTAGTTGTAATATACATAATCACCCGAAGGAGAATAGATGCGTGATGAAGACACTGCATAGGGGACAGTATCGGTCACACCACCACTGTGGAGAGCTGCGCTGGCATAAGTGATCTGGTCAACATTGGCAGCTATCACAGTGCGCACAACAATCAAACTGTCGGAGAGGTCGGGAAGGTTATAGTCGATGAACACCCTGTCGTTGGTGAAATCCTCACCCAACATGTCCTTGCCCGAGTAGCTGACTGAAGCGCGCTCGTTCTCATGATAGAAAAATCCCAGACTTGACGGAGTGTTGACGTAATTATTCACCGTCACCGTGGCCTTCTTTATGGGATTGATGTCGGGGTAGTTATCCTCGGAGAGGAAATAACATCCGACCTGCGAGTAAGGATTCAGAGCACGGATAAAGTTGGGCGAACCTGAATAATCAGTAATCGAGAAAGTGACTGCAGCCACACCGTAGAAACAGATCTTGTTGTTGATGCGCAACATGGGCACACGCACCAGGTCATCGGGGGCATTTCCATTGAGAATTTCGGAAATGCGGCCACCACCACTGCCGAAAACCTTGACTTGGTCGGGGTTGGCGAAACCCATTTCCCTTAGTTCATTGTAAGTCAATTCATACACACCATTCTCGGGGATGGTGATTTTCACCCACTTGCCATTGGCAAGTTTGGAAGTCGTGGCATACTTTGACGGGTGGAATGCACTGGCAGTGCTGACACAGAAGATGGCCAGAATCGCCAAGCAAACGAGTTGAAGTTTTGTCAGTTGTCGCATATTTAATGATTTTAGTTATATTTCGCTTTATATCTTGCAATCACGTTTTATAATCTCACTTTCACGTTGAGCACCTGCCTGCCACCGATGGTAGCGGTCAAGTGGTTTCCCGGCACGATGGTTGTCGGCCTTGAGGTTTCGCCGGTGATGATGATGTCGCCCATCTTGATGCTGCAACGGGAACTGATGCCCGCAATCATGTCATCCAAGGGCCACCGCATGTCGGCCAAGCAGTGCCGCGAGATCGCCTGGTCATCGATCATCACCTCGACCACCTGTTGCATGGGATCATCGAGACCGTCAACAGTCACCCAATCGCCCATGATGGCCGCACCGTCGAACGCACGGTCGAGCGCCAGGAGCTGCGGGGTGTCGCTGTCGCAAGCACAGACGCTGAAGGCCGCAGTCATCGCATCCCAGTAGCGGTGAGCGAACTTGGGCGCGATGCCCTTGCCCAAGCGTCCCGTCCTGACAGCGATTGAGGGCGTGACCACAAATCGCTGGGCAAAGTCGGGGACGAAGAAAGGACGACCCGAGAACAGCAGGGACGAATCGGCCATGAGATAACTCCTGGGCGTTTCATCCACCACATCATAGTTCCCCGTGAATCCGATCACCTTCATTCTTCCTTCTTGTCTTGTTTTGAGGGTGACGAATTCATGCTGTCCTGTTCAGCACCAATGCTTGTCATGTGCATCCTGTTATAGATGATAGCCAAATGGGCATAGATCGATGTGTTGGCAATGACCACATCGGCAGGGGCCTTGATGCGGTAAGGCGTGAAGTTCCACAGTGCCGTCATGCCGCTGGCAATGGCCAGGTCGGCCACTTCTTGGGCTTTCTCAACGGGCACGGTGATGATGGCGATCGAGACGCCATGCTCACGTTGCCACTCGCTCAACTGCCCTATCGCATAGACAGGCAGTCCGCCGATGGTCTCGCCGATGACGTCGGTGCGGACATCGAATCCGGCGACAATGTTCAAGCCGTAGTTCACAAGACCGTGGTCTTGCATGAGCGCCGTTCCCAGGCTACCCGTGCCGATGACCACAGCATCATGAAACTTGTTGAATCCGAGAAAGTCCTCCAGTTCCTTGAGCAGATGCGGCACCTCATAACCGATGCGTGTCTTACCACGGACGTTGAGGAAAGACAAATCCTTGGCAATCTGTGAAGACTGCACATTGAGTTCCTTGGATATCTGTGTCGAAGACACATACTCGACATGCAAGTTATCAAGCATGCGGACATAGGACAGATACCATGGTAAACGCCTGATTGTCGGCTCGGGAAGGATTGTCCGGTTCTCGTTATTCTTGGGCATTTTCATCTAATAATGATGCAATTAACCTACAAAATTACCTTAATTTTTGATATATCAAGGTATTTGAGCGGTATTTTACGAAAAATGGCGCGGTTTTTAACAAATGTTAGCGCAGAGGCATTACAAAAGAGCACGCCAAAATACAGCTCAACAAACGACAAAAATCAGTCTAGCATATAGGCTGACAGCCAACAATTGTCCTTGAATAAAAGTCAAATATTTGGCCAATTGAATAGTTTGATATACTTTTGCGTACTATAAAAAAGACCTTCACCTCGCCATACAATCATCACATGAGCCGGCCTTGTCACCACATAGTCACCCTAGCGATTGCATATCTTGCTCTCGTGCCCACTCTACTGATGCTGATTACATTGGTAGACACGATTCCGTACTCGGCCATCGAAGGCAATCTGCGCGCGTCGGTTGACGAGTTGGCCTCAGAAGGCGAGAAGCCAGTTCACCGCACCAGGCTTCTCACCCAAGACAATGTGACCGACTGCATCATGATGAACATCGCTGCCGGCGTGGACCACCATCACCCCCTTAACAGCGCGATGGCGAACAAGTTTCACTTCAACGAGGGAGGCAGTCTATTTGACGCTACACGAGACTTGCTGAACGGCAATCCGGTTGACGTTCAAGAATATGCCCGTTATTGGCATGGCTATCAAACGCTTCTCAGGCCGCTACTGTGCATTACCGATTATCGCGGCATCAGACTCATCAACTACCTGTCACTCGCTATACTAGGGTTGCTGTGCATCATCCTCTCGTACAAGAAAGTTTCTCATGCCTTCTCGATTGCCCTGGTCATTGGATTGGCCTGTGTGGGCATCACCTACGTCCCGTTGAACATCCAGTACACGACATGTTTTTTCATCATGTTCACCGCGATGCTGACGCTATTGCTGCTCAAGCCGAAATACCTGACCACCTCGCGGGTTTGCGTAGGATTCTTCGTCCTGGGAGGATTGACCTCATACTGCGACCTGCTCACTACACCCATCATCACATTGGGACCGCCCCTTATCGTGTTTTGTTTGATGAATAAGCCCAGACGGGCGTTCAAAGTGGTGATGCTCTTATCGCTCATGTGGTTGGGCGGCTATGCGTCAATCTGGATTTCGAAATGGGTGTTGGCTAGTGTCATCACCGGGTCGGACATCATTGGTGACGCGATGGCCAACGCCCGCATCCGCACCGTAGGCAGCAGCACCAGCGAGGAAGGGGCCACAACAGTTTCTATCCTGTTGACCGTTTGGCAACGCCTTTCCACAAAACCTGTATTCCTGAGTGTCATAATAGCATTGGCGGCACTTGTTGCTGCATACTGGCGCGGTCGCCAACCGTCACGCGTTATCCGCGACAACGCCTGGCTTCTTCTTGTTGCAATCATGCCGCTGATCTGGTCGGCAGTATTGATGCAACACACCTATATCCATTTCTTCTTCACATGGCGCATCGGCTTGGTAACCATTGTTGCGCTGATTGTATTTTTCGCCAAGACCATCAACTGGCAAACCATCATCAAGAAATCATGAACAGAATCGCCGTATTAATTCCCTGCTATAATGAGGCCATCACCATTGGCCAAGTCATCGACAAAGTAAAAAACGTTTTGCCTGAGGCACAGGTGTATGTGTTTGACAACAACTCGACCGACGGAACCGCCGAAATCGCACTTGAGCACGGTGCTATCGTGGATCACGAATACCGTCAAGGCAAGGGTCATGTGATGCGTTCCATGTTCAAGAAAATTGACGCCGACTGCTATGTGATGATTGACGGAGATGACACTTACAGCGTTGAACAGATGCCCCAGATGTGTGACATGGTGCTCGGCAAGGGTATTGACATGGTTGTGGGCTGCCGTTCCAATTATGTGAGCGTAAACCGTCGCCCAATGCACAATTCAGGCAACAGACTTGTCAAGTTCCTCATCAACAAGTTGTTCAACAGTGACATTCCAGATATCATGACCGGCTATCGCGCCATGAGCCGCGACTTTGTCAAGACATTTCCGTTGCTGAGTAATGGTTTTGAGATTGAGACCGAGATGACCATCTATGCGCTGGACAACAACTACCTTATCAAATCAATTGATACCGATTATCAAGACAGGCCACAGGGCAGCACGTCCAAACTCAACACGCTTGGCGACGGTTTCAAGGTGCTGAAAACCATCTTGAAGCTTTTCATCAACAACAAACCGCTAATGTTCTTCACCGCACTTGCGGCCATCACATTGCTTGTAGCGATTGTTGCGCTGATTCCAGTGTTCGGTGAGTATTTCGAGACAGGCTTGGTACCTCGCTTCCCGACCTTGTTTGTCGGCTGCATGCTCATCATCCTGTCATTCCTTTTCCTTGCTGTGGGCCTGATCTTGAAGTTCATGAATCTGCGACACAAGCAACTTGTGCAGCTCATGAGGAACGCCATCAAATAAGCATTCTCATCTGATTCTGTTACGCCTCATGGGATAAAATGAGGGCGTTAAAAAGATTGCAGGGGCGCAACGCGGATTCTCCATGTTGCGCCCCTGCCTATTTTCTCATCGCTCCTAAGGAGTTTTTTGGCAGACGATTTGATTGGGTTTACTCGCTGGTGACAGCAAGTTTTTTGGCCTTGGTGGCCTCTTTCACGCCATCGGTTGTGATTGTGGCCCGGTAGACATAGATGCCACGGGGGACGCGACGGCCGCCCACGTCGGTGAGGTCCCAAGTGACTGGCGTGGAGGTGTACATGTCGCTGCGTGCCGACTGTGTCGAGCTCCACACCTTGCGTCCCATGAGGTCATAAACCTCGATGGTGACCGAGACTACCGCATCAGGACGGTTGTGCTTCACATAGAATGACGTCTCGTAGCTTGCGGGACTGGGCGAACAATAGACATCGGCAATCTCGGGTGCGAGACCGTGGACGACATTGAACCTGATGGTGCGCTCATTCACGTTGTTATAGACATCCCAGACGCGCAGTCGCAGCGTGTGCAAGCCTGGTGAGAGGTCGCTCAGCTGGTAATTGATGCTGCCCAGCGTACCCTCATCGGCATACAACGGGGTATAGTAACCCACCAGGTCATTATAACTGATGGTGCCATCCAGTGTCAGCGACATACTGTGTCCGATACCTGCCGAGGAGAAATTCACGCCGCTCTCATCACCCACAGTAGCGAGCAACAGTGGTGACTCGTTGACATCTGCGCCGTCGACAAACTGCTCATCGTTCAGACCCATGACAATGATGTCGGGCCCGATGGTGTCGGCCACTTCTTCTTGTTCGTAGCCGTAGATGCAGAAGTTGCTGTTGCTGCCCTTTGCCTCTAACGTGTCGGCGCTGTCATAGGCATAGAGGTTGATGAGCGAAGGCACGAAGTTGTCATACTCGTTATTTACCTCGCTGGGAATGATCACACTCACATTGAAGCGTCCTGCCATGACGGTGTCCACGGTAATGGCCAGACGATTGGGACGGTCATAATAATGCACCGTATCGCCTTCCTCGCCATAACCGTGTGTGATGACTTCCTGTTCGGGACCAAAGAGCGTCGAGACAACCGTGCCGTTGAAACCCTCGGCAAGGTTTCCTTTCCAATCGACAATCTTTCCAGCGAAGTCAACCCGCTGACGCGCCTTGAAGTGAGGCATCTTGTCGGGGCTCACCTGCTCGCCGTTGATGGTCTCGACCTGCACACTGTAAGGCGCATAGGCCAGTCGCATGGCCGGGTCGCCGAAGACATGGAAGCGACGGTTGTTGGAGGTGAGGTTAGTCACGTTCTCGTTCTTGGCCAAGCGCATGATATCACCGATGCGTCGCGGCAATCCTTGCGCATCGGGCGAGAAAACATATTTGCCCATCGATTTGGAGAGCAAACCGTTCTCGTCGACGTAGGCCAGTCGCGAGGGGCACAGCATGGCAATCACGCCACCGTTAGCGTTCAAGAGCATGCGCTCACCGCTCGACAGGATTGAATTGTCATAACGGCAGAACTCGCAAGTCGCCGCATAGAGTACGGGCAGATGCCTGTAATAGAGGTTGGTCTCGACATCGGTGCGTGTGAGCAGACCTTCACCCGTCCAGTTCTGGGTGCTGGCGTGGCCGATATAGTTCCACCACAGCACACCCTCGTTGAGGAGATTGAACATCTTGTTCCTGGCATCGGGGTAGCTGCGTGAGCCGCCCTGACTCACCGAATTGAAAGCATCGATGAAGACATAATTGAACACCATGTCGTTACCACCATTTTCACGTGCACTCTTAATCAGGCTCTTGGACTGGCGCATGTGCTTGCCATCATTCTCGTCATCGGCAGCCATGAGCACCTGATTCTTCCAAGCGCCATAAGAGGGCTTAGTGATGTATTTCTCCAGTTTATTGACCAACGTGCGCGCCTCGGCAACACTCTTGGCAGGCATGCGTCCGACAGCGATATTCAAGGTCACATTATCGGCAATTATCGATCCATCGGTCAGCACGCCAAAGTAGTCATCGCTTGAGATTGACTTATCCTCATCGTTAGAATCCTCGGACTGCCAAGTGAGCAACCGGGGGTAATTCAATGCTGAAGAATTGGTGAGCGAACGGTTGTCGTAATTGCCGTTGCCCATGAGCAAGAGGTAACCCAGCTGGTGTCCATCCTCACTCCTGCCACGATCATAGAACATCTTGCACAGACGCCTGTAGGCCATCGCATCCTGGGTGCCGCTCGAGAACTCGTTGAACACTTTCTCATGATCCAACACCAGCACACGGAAGTGGTCATAGCGTTCGTGCAAAGCTGCGACACGTGCTGCTTGCTCGAGATAGGCACTGGGCGCGAGGATAATCATGTCGGGGGTGGGCTGGGCATGAATGTCCTGATTGGACACCTCACCCAGCAGTTCGGGCTTAGAATAAGTGCCTGACTCGTCGAACACAATGAACTCACGACGACCGCTTTGGGAAGGAGAAAACTTGAGATTCCCGTCATTGAGAGCAGTTTTCATCTGAACCGGCGCATAGGGGGCCGTGACATCCCACACACGCGTTGATGCACTACAGCCCGACACTTGATAAGTCGTCGAGGTTTTGGCATCGGGAATGGGCAAGCTGAGGCTTCCTTTCTTGAGCGCCATCGCGCGCTGATAGTTCACCGTGATGTAGTTCAACCTTGCCACATAGACATTACCCGGACAGGAATAATTGACTGTGAATTTGAGATTGTCGGTTCCGTCAGGGACAATAGATTTCAAGGATTGCTTCGACTTGTAATGAGTGTGGTTGAGCTTATCGCACGTCCCTATAACGTCAAAGTCGGTTACAGTGAATACCGTGTCATTGCAAGACAAAGTAACCGTGCTGTTGGCGCCCTTGGTCTGTGCGCCGAACTCGGTGACGATATACACGCGGCTGCCTTCAATCAGTCCATCAAGCTTGAAATCAAATGACTGTTTCTTTGTTGTCATGAAATTCTCGCCCAAGAAGACGCGGCCGGTTTCACCTGGATTGGCAATCTCCTGCTCGTGGAACAAACGCTCGGTGTAGGTGGTCGCCACATCACCAGTGGGTTCTTTCTCGGCAACATCGATGGCGATGTCGCTGAAACGGCTGTCGTTTGTCACGAAATAGGCGCCCGACTTGGCATAGGGGTGCTGCACCTGCAGCAGGGGCACCAGTCCGTTCAAGCGCTTCCACGTCAAAGGTCCCTGGGCATAGAAGAGGATGCGGTCGGCTGTGCGGACGACAGGCATCTGAGGAAGATCGTCGGCGTAATTGTCTCCACGCATCGTCTCGCTGAGCGGTGCACCGCCATAGCCGAAGACATGGATCTGCGACAAGTCGCTGCCCAGTCCCCAACGGCTGATGTCATCGGCCGTGATCTGGTAGATGCCGCTCTCGGTCACAGCGATTTTCACCCATTTGCCAGTGGCGAGCTTGCTGCTCTCGGCATAAAAGCTCTTGTCGAGTGCCAATGCAGGAATTACACAGCCAAACATCACCAAAAGGGACGCGACTGTGCGGACGAAATATTTCATCATCATTTTCATCGTTATCATTCATTTATACCCTATTAACGATGATTTCCTCTCATTATTGCCCTCACGGCAGGGTTTACACCACGGCAAGTGTTGCCACGGTGACGCGATGGCCCTCGAGTATACGGCTCACCAAAGAGTAGCGGCGTCCTGCGCAACGGGCTGTGACAAGTGTTTCATCGTCACGGATGTCGAACGGCTCCAGACAGATGCCGTCGGTCCAGTCCAACGCGCTATTGCGTTCGGCCTTGATGATGGCCTCCTTGGCCGTCCAAGCGAGAACATGCGACGGAAGATCATCGGGGTAGATGAATTGTTTTTCATTGGCATTGAGGAACTTGTCGCGCACGCGCAACACCTGCTGCCTGTCGCATTGCTCGGCATCAATGCCGACGACCTGATTCTTGTTACAGGCTAACACCACAAGTTGCGGGGTGTGCGAGATGCTGATATTCACGTCAGTACCCTCGACCTCGGGCGCTCCCTGTTTGTCATGAAGCAGTGATAGTGGCCGCCCGAAGGCGCGGTGCAACAGCAGCAACTCGGCTGCTTTCTCGCGCTGCCGCTTCAACGGCAAGCAGGTCAAATCGTCGACAGGAATCTCCGCCTCGTGGCACAAAGCCAACAACTGGGGCATCTCTTCATCGAGGCGCCACACCAGCACTCTTGTGCCTGACGGATATTGCATTTCATTGAGAGGCAACTGAGACAACGGAATTTTAAACGAAGAGTATTAGCCGACGCCGTTTTTAGCCAAATCGATGCGGGTGAGGACGTTTGGGTTGTCCTCGCTGGCAGCAATCCAAGAGCGATAACGACGACGATTGACGAAACGCTCAACCAAATAGGCCAAGATGAACATCACAGGCACCTGGAGCCACAGCATCCAGTACTCATGGGCCGTCTGATAGAGCAAGGCACCATCGGCCTGCATGCGGACATAACCGTTTGACATCCAGACGCCGGGCACACAATCGCCCACTGCACGCCAAAATTTAGACATGAGGAAACGTGGCCATGAAGCGCCCGTCAAGAAGACAAACACCACCGACGAGAACACAAAGAGCAGGAACACGCTCTCGCGCTCATTGACGACAGCCTGCAGCGTCTGCCCCATCAACGAAACGACGATGATAAACGGCACAGCCAAGCAGATGATGTGCAGCAGGTCGCCATACTGCGGGAAACCGAACATCAAGGGCACATAGTGCAGCACATAGATGACTGGCAGGACATAGACAATCTGGTGGCACATCATCTTGCCGATGATGGTGGCAGCAGGTCCTGCCTCAATCGCCATCGGGTCGCGGCCGCCGTTGCGGCGACGTCGCTCGATGCTGCCGCCATGCAACATGGCGATACCCAGAATCATGCTCTGCTGCAGCACCAGCGGCAAGATGAACAGCAGCACTGCGCTGGCGATACCCATCGCAGGGTTGCCCACGGGCACCTGACGGCTCTCGATGATACTACCGCCCATGCTGGTCAACGGCTCGACCTTGGCAGCCAAGCGCTCGTTGCCCATAGCCTGTGTAACGTTGGTGAGTGCGGTGAACATCGCCTTGTAGCGCATCATCACGCTCATGTCGCAGTAGAGCGAGACGTGACCTTGCTCGCCACGGGTAACACTTTGAGCGAAGTCGCGCGGCACATGCAAGATGCCATAGCAGTCCTTGCGGTGCATCGCCTCACGCGCCTCCTCCATATTAGCGGCATAGCCGACGATGGCGACTTCCTGAGTCGCATCCATGCGGCGAATCAAGTCGCGACTCATCGCGGTGCGATTGTCATCGATGACAACGACACGCTCGTCGCGCACCACCTCGGGATTATAGATGAGGGCATACAAGACAGGATAGACGGCATTGAGCAACAGGAAGAAGATGACCACGCCCTCGTCGCGGAAGACGAGCAGCAACTCGCGGCCACACACCTTGAGCACCTGCACAAACCACAGGAACAGTCTGCTATGTTTCACTTTCTCGGTCATATCTTAATCAAGGCACATACACGGGATTGAGGCACTCTTTCTTCAAGTGCCATGACAACAACATGGGCAAAATGGTGAACCCGATGAGAGCCGCATAGTAAATGCGCGAATAATACAAGTCGATGCCGTTAAGTGCCTGATCCACCATGATGAGGAAATAGTACTTGATGGGCATCACCCACCCCAACGACTGCACCCAAGGATAAAGCGACTCGGTGGGCAGCGAAAAGCCCGAGAAAGAGAACGAGACCATGCCCAGCAGCGTGCACAGCATGGTGCCGTAGCGGAAATTGGGCACGAAGCAGAAAAACAGCACGGCTATACTCTGGTTGGCAACCACGAGTAGGAACATCGCCGACAGCATGTTCCACGGGTTGCAGTTGAGCGGGAAGTCATAGCAGCTAAACATCATCCACTGGATAAACCAGCCCACGACAGTGAAGAGCACCGTTTGCGGCACCAGTTTACCCACTAGGGCTAGGAACATGCTGTCACCAGCCGTTTTGAGCCATTGCCGGCTCAAGCCCGACTTCAACTCCAAGCCCAGCGAGAATGCGGTCACCAGCAGGATGAACAGCGACAAGAAACAAGGCACAAACGTCGAGTTCAGGTAGAAGTTGTAATTGGTGAACGGGTTGTTGAGTGCGTGGACGTGAGTTTGATAGGGTTGCAGCGTGGCTGCGATGACCTCGTTGGGCAAGCCCACTGTGCGCAGGGCCGTCTGCACGATGGCGCCATTGGCCAGCAGTGACATGGTCTTGAAACCCTTGTACTGCATCGACGCCGGTGCATAATAAGCGTAGTTCACATAGTAGCTCACCACAGGTTGACGTCCACCCAGAGCATGCTCCTCGAGATTCTCGGGGATGAGGAAGAAACCCAACACCTCGCCACGTTGCACGGCGTCGCGCGCCTCGGCATAGTTAGCATAATGGTGAATATTCACCTGCTGCAATCCGTTCAAGGTGCGTGACACCTGACGGGAAAGAATGCTGTTGTCCAGGTCAACGATGCCGACGGGCACACGTTGCACGGATCCGCCTTTAACGAGATCCATGAGGAACCAACAACACAGGATGGGCATGATGACTATCAGCAAGAAATACATGGGGCGCCGCACGAGTTGCACACACCCGCGCTTGAATGAACGACCTATGTATTTTGTGATCATAGTCTTTAGTCCTTAGTTATTTCTCCAAGATGACTGACATGCCAGGGCGCAGGTTGGGCACCTTGGTCACAGGACGCATCTTCACCTCGAAGGTCTTGCTGTCGTACTGGCCTTGAGCCTTAGCAGCCTGCCACACGGCATAGCTGCCCATGTCATGGATGTAATAGACCGACATTTTGGTCATCAGGTTGTTCAGCGCAGGGATGCGCACATTCACTTCCTTGCCCATGGGCAGGTCGTTGAGAATCTCCTCGCGCACGCTGAAGCTCACCCACATATCATCCATCTTGGCAATTGACATGATGGGAGTGCCCATCGCCACGAGTTCGCCCTCCTGGGGATAGATCTCGCTCACCTCGCCGTCACACGGTGCCACGAGCACTTGGTCCTCGAGCAGGCTCTCGACCTCCATGACCGATCCGCGAGCGGCATTGGCCATGCTGCGCGCGGCGTTCTTGTCTTCTTGTTGTGCACCCTTCACCGCCATGTCATACTGAGCCTTAGCGGCTTTGACCTGAGCCGTGGCAGCATCATAGGCGGCCTTGGCCTCGTCACGCTTTTGCTGAGTTGCGACACCTTGTTTGTACAGGTTCTCCACACGTTGATAGGTCTTCTCGGCAATGGTCTGTGCCGCGATGGCCTGTTGCCACATGTTGTAGGCGCCCTGCTTGAGTTCCTCGCGGGTGCCACGCTCGGCCTTCTGGTTCTGCGATGCAGCAGCCTCTTGCATCTGCTTGGCCTGATAATACTTGGCATCGACAGTGCTGGAGTAGATGCTCACCAGCTTGTCACCCTTGTGCACTGTGTCACCCTCCTGGACATAGAAACGCACGATGCGTCCAGGGAGTTTTCCGCTCACGCGCACAGCGTCGCAGTCGGCCTGTCCTTGAATTGTCGCGTCGGCAGGACGGATGAGCAGGATGCCCACGATGGCAACGCCGGCCATTACCAGGGCAAACACGGCTAATGCCGCCAGCAACGCTTTGTCCTTCTTGCGGACTACAGTTCTCTGTTCGTCTTTTTCCATATTATTGTTGTCAGTTTTTAGTTGTCAGTTTTTTTGAGGGCCGTGACAGAGTCACGGCACAGATTGACCTTGACTATAGCGCCTAGTAATTCATTGAGCCCATGACCTTTGAGAGGTACTCGTGGGTGAGCTGGACGTTGATTTCGGCGTCAATCTTCTCGCTGTTGGCCTTGAGCCACGCTGTTTGGGCAGCAAGCACCTCGTCAACGGTGCCCATTCCTTCCTTGAAGGCGATGCCCGCAATGCGCAAGTTCTCGTCGGCTTGGGCGAGGTTGGCCTTGGTCGCCTCGAAAGTCTTGAATGCCTCCTGATAGCTGAAGGCGGCTTGACTGATCTGCAAAGCGATTTTCTCCTTGGCATCATCAAGTTCCAGACGTTTGACGTCGGCCTCGACCTGCGCAGCCTTGACCTTGTTGCTCAAGCCGCCCCAGTGCCACAGGGGCACCCTGAGCGTCGCGCCCACACTGAAACCAGCCCCAAAACGGTTCTCGAAACCGTCATAGCTGTTGGGATTGGTGGCATGCAGTGCGGCGACAGCTGCGAGCTTAGGCATCATCTCGCTGCGTGCAACCTTGACTTGCTGGTCATAGATTTTGGTCGCCAATTCCAGCGAGCGCACGTCATGTCGCTTGTCATATACCTCGTCGAGATTGAAATTGGACGGTGCGAGACTCAGGTTCAAGTCTTCACGGCCTTCATCGGCGAGCGTCATCATGGTGTTCACGGGCAAACCGCACAGCTGGGCCAGCAGCATGCGCGACAGGGTCACACCGTTATCGACCTTGGTCAAATCGACATTAGCCTCGTTGAGCTTAACATCCACAGCAAGCTGATTGGCGCGGGTGGCCACACCCTCATTAACCATCGCCTTGACGTCATTGTCAAGGGTCTGAACCAGGTTGACATAACTGCGAGCAAGCTTTTGCTTGGCACACAACGAAACAACTTGCCAGTAGGCAGCATCGACATTATAAATCACGTCCTCGACCTTGCTGTCGTGCATCTCTCGAGCGAGTTGCTGGGCAAGTTCGGTAATCTGATTCATTGCGGTGATTTTGCCACCCATGTAGATGGGTTGTGTCACCGTGAGCGCTCCACCCATCAGATTGTGGATGTTGTAGGTCAAACCACTCTTTGGCAACAAGGCGATTGTCGATGGCACATACTGCCCGTTAACCTGCAAGGGGTAACCCGTCGTGGGGTCAATAACCAGGTTGTAGTCATATTGACCCGTCTGCAAGTTAAATGACTTGGTGGGCAACATCTGGTCCTCCTTTACGAGCGAGACTTTACGAGAATTGTAGATATAACCGCCGGTGAGGTCAAATTGGGGCAGATAGGCCGCCGCAGCCTCCTTGCGCTGGTAGCCGGCCTTCTCGATACCCAAAGTGGCCTGCTGGATTTCCTTGTTATTGCGCAATGCCATGTGCCTGCAGGAATCAAGCGTCACCACTTGTCCCGAGACGGCTAACGAGATGGCGCATAACGCCATAAGAACGATGTTTCGCATAATTGCAATCAGAGTATTAGGTCTGTTTTATGGGTGCAAAGATAGCTCAAATATTTATTCCCAAAAACAATTATTCCAAATATCACACTATTGGTGAAATTTGGAACAATTCAAACTATTTATATATTTATGAGGATGAGGCCTTTAACCCTTGTAGTAGCACTTGACCTCGCCAACGGGGAGTTTGCCTACCAGGAGCAAGGGAATGCGGCTGGGGTCGGTTGACATCCACACATTAATGTCATCGCTGGACTGCTTGCCACCCTTCTGCGTGAACTTGAAGGAGATGCGATGGGCCTGGCGCTTGCTACCGTCCCTCATTTTGATGGACTCAACACCCTTGTAGTTGATGGTGAGGTACTCCTTTAACTTGCCCGAGAAGACCACCGTGGTGTAGTTCTTGTTGCGGGTCAACTCGTCATAGTCCAGATTGCGCAGCATGTAGAAGACGCTCAGCATGTCATAGGCCTGAGCCTTGGCGCTCAAATCGATGCTCGTCGTTCCGCTTTTGCGGTAACGCGTGCAGTGCGCATTGGTGTGGCTGTAATTGTAGGAGAACTTGATCACATCACGGGCATAGTAATCCTTCTCGTGGGTGAGTTTCTCGTAGCGCAAAGGCCTGAGGTTCTTATCCATGGTGCACTTGAGGGTATCGCGCACGGGATAGACCTTATCGGCCCACGAGCGCGTCTTTCCCGAGAGTTGCGAGAAGTACCCGTCACTGGTTTTGCGGATGCTCAATTTGGCATCAGCAGCATGTTTCCAGATCATGCCCCAATGATAAACAATCTCATAGTTGAGGGTCTCGTTGCTGAAATCCCTTGCCAACATCTGCTGCGGCAGCACCATCGCCACCGCGAGCAATACCGCGTATAAAACTCGTTTCATCATCGTCTAAAAATTTTGTTCCTCTTTTAGACCTCAGACAGTAAGATAAGTTTAATTACCCACCGGTGCGGTGTCCAAAAAGGAGCCCCCCTGTGCCGCCATCGGCACAGAAACCGTCGTTGTGCTGTCGTCGATGTAAATCGTCTGGTTGGTCATGGTCGCCCCACGGCATTTCCACACCGAGACCTTGCCACCTGAAAAAGTCTCATCGGCTTGCAGTGTCATCTCGACAACCGCTTTGTCACCAGGAGGGAAAAATGCCTGCCCCACATGATAGACCATAATGCGGTTGCTGCCATCCTTGAGCGTATTGTTGAGGACGAAGCCCTTGCGTTCGGCATACTGCGACAAGTTCACCTCCACGCATTGCAGTCCTTTGGGGAGCGTTAGCCTGAACTGTACGCCCCGTGTGGAGTCTTGATTAGCCAGCATGACAGGGACCTCGAGCGTCGAGCCCGGTGCGATTTCAAAGTCATTGATATAGACGCGGTTGGTCTGCGCAACAGCACACAGAGTTGCACACACCGCAAGAAGAGTCATCAAACCGTGTTTCATCGTCTCAAAATTGATTCATTTCACTGGGTGCAAAGTTACAACAACCTTTTCACAGTCACAAATGGAGAACGGAATGCAAGAACGAATTTTGTGCTTCAAACACCCAATTCAACATTTTGCGTAAAAATCATTACACATTTTGCGTTACACATTTTGCGTAATTGAAAACACCCATGAATATGAAAGACATTCAACTAAATCATATTTCACTCATTATCAGTATCATACAAGCCAGCCATTAGAGCCATGGCTGGAACATGATGCCCAAATAAAAATATCTTGCAGTAGACATTATCTGGATTTTCAAAGTGATTTGTGTCACCAATCAGGTGCGTAGCGGTATTTGGTCCCGGCTGTAGAGAAGTGCCGACAAAATGCGATTGTGAACATTTATAGATGATTTTTAGGAATATTTTAGATGTTAGTTGGCCATGGATTGGCAATTTATGGCTACATTTGCAGTTAATAATAATGTGAAGCAAAAGTCATGCCCCGTTGACCTGGGCAATGATATCAAGAAGAATAATAACAAAGTAACAGCAAGATATGATTAAGATCAAGAAAGTCATGCTGTCAGCGCTTGTGGTAGCCCCTGCATTGGCCATGGGTCAGCCTGGCGTGATGAACAGTGAAGCCGCCGGCTACCTTGAGCGTGGCAGGCAGATGTATGAATCTCACAACTATGTGGGCGCCATCGATCAACTGGAGCACATGCGGCAACTTCCCAGTGACGCATCGATGCGTGAGCAAGCGGACTACTACATCGCCTTGAGCCGATTTGAACAAGGTGATGAAAGCAGTTTAGCGCTGCTGAACCGTTTCATCGAGCAATACCCCGCGTCTCCGCTGGCCATTGAGGCCCAGATGAAGGTGGGCAACTTCTATTTCTACCGCGGACAATGGGAAAGCGCCCTGCTGAGCTATTCGCTCGTGCGCAACCGTGCACTCGACCTGAACAGCGACGAGGACCTGGACTACCGCCGCGCGTACTGTAACTTGAGGCTGGGGAACTACCGCGAGGCCGAGCACCAGTACTATGAGCTGGAGCGCAGCCCCCGCTACCGCGGCGCCATCGAGTTCTACAAAGCCTATATCGACTATGCCCAAGGCGATTACGCCACGGCACGCGAGAAATTCTCGAACATCCCGCAAAATTCCGAGCTGGGCTATCAATCACAGTACTATATCACTCAAATTGACTTCAACAGGGCCAAATACCGTCAAGTCATCGAACAAGGCAAGGAGTTGCTTGCCGCCGAGCAGAACGACTACTTTGACGCTGAGCTCAACCGCCTGGTGGGCGAAAGCTACTACCATCTGGGTAATGACGTGGAGGCCAAGGCCTATCTGCGTCGCTACATGAACAATCCCGAAGGCGATCCCTATCGCACAGCAGCCTACACGATGGGTGTGCTCGACTTCCGCGACGGCAACTATAATGCCGTGATCAACGACATGTTGCACGTCATTGACGGCAGCGACGCTCTGGCACAAAGCGCCTACCTGTACATGGGTCAGGCCAAGCGCCAGAACAATGACATCAACGGCGCCAACATGGCGTTCCAGCAGGCCGCCATGATGGACTGTGACCGCAACGTCAAGGAGACCGCCTTCTATAACTATGCCGTGGGCGTGAGCAAGGGCGCTCGCACACCGTTTGACAAGAGCATCGACCTGTTTGAGGACTTCCTGAACGAATACCCCAATTCGCGTTATAAAGACAACGTGGAAGGTTATCTGGTGGACGCCTACATGAACACGACCGACTACCAGCGTGCCTTGACAAGCATCAACCGCATCAAGAAACCCGGCAGTAAGGTTCTCAAAGCCAAACAGAATGTGCTTTACAACCTGGGTGTGCAGGCACTGGCCAACAACCGCAACAAGGAGGCCGACAACTACTTCAAGCAGGCGATTGCGGTGGGCAACTACGACAACACGGCCCTCAACGAGAGCCGACTGTGGCTCGCCGAAACGCAGTATCGCGAGGGTAATTACAAGGAGGCTGCCAAGCAGCAGCAGGAGTATGTCAAGAGCATCAAGAAAACTGATGAGAATTATGGCCTGGCACAATATAACCTGGGTTACAGCTTGTTGAACCAGAATCGCTATACCGAAGCCAAGTCGGCATTCCAGAACGCGATTGCCAGCAAGCAGCTTTCAAGCGATCTGGCTGCAAGCGCCTATCAGGGCATCGGTCAGGCACAGTACTATTTGAAGGACTTCAGTGGCGCCCAGGCATCCTACGACCAGGCATTGCGACTCGATAAGAACACCAGCGGCGACTACTCGATGTATCAAAAGGGCATTATGATGGGACTGAGCCATCAGTATGCCGACGAGATTGCCCAGATGGACGCCCTCGTGGCTGCCTATCCCAAGAGCGATCTTGCTCCCCAGGCGTTGCTTGAAAAGGGTAATGCCCAGGCTCAGTTGGGCAAGAACAACGATGCGCTCGACACTTATGCCACGTTGCTCAAGAACTATTCTAAGAGCGTTGAGGCGCGCAAGGGTCTGTTGCAGACAGCACTCATCAATAAGGGCCTTGGCAAGGAGGATGACGCCATCGAGGCCTACAAGAAGATCATCCGCCAGTATCCCACCAGCGATGAAGCTCAGGCTGCCGCCGAGGACCTGAAACTCATCTATGCCGACAAGGGTCAGCTGGCAGAATTCAGCAAGTTCCTCGCCAGCGTTCCCAATGCGCCGAAGATTGACGTGAACGAGATGGAGCGCCTGAACTTTGAGGCCGCCGAGAAAGCTATCATCGACACCAAACCCAACGCCGACAAGATGCGCCAATACCTCCAGAATTATCCCAAGGGCGCCTATACCGCCAAGGCACATTATTATATCGCGCGTTACCACTACGGCAGGGGCGAGTATAATGACGCGATGGCAGCCATCGACGAGGCCCTCAAGGGCGGCGGAGATGCCTCCTACGCCCAGGACGCACTTGCCATGCGCAGCGACATCTATTCGCGCCAGGGCAACCACGAGGCAGCATTGAACAGCTACAAGGAGCTTGCGAGCCGCGCCACCAGTGACGACAACCGCACCCTGGCTCAGCTGGGCGCCCTGCGCGTCGCCAAGCAGATGGGAGACTGGAAGCAGATTCAAGAAATCGCTACCACCCTGCTCGACCGCGGCGGTCTCACCGCCAAGGAAGAGAAAGAAGTGACCCTGGACCGCGGCTTGTCATACGCCCAGATGGGCAAGACCAAAGAAGCCGAAGCCGCATTCAGGGCCTTGGCACGCGATGCGAACAGCGAGTACGGGGCTCAGGCCTCCTATGAGTTATCACGCATGCAATATGAGATGGGCAACTACAAGGGCGCCGAGCAGACCGTCAACGAGCTGATCAATGCCGGCACGCCCCACACCTACTGGCTTGCCAAGAGTTTCATCACCCTTGCCGACGCAAGCTACAAGCAAGGAGATGTGGCCCAGGCACGCGACTACCTGAAGAGTCTCAAAGACAGCTATCCCGGCAAGGAGAAGGAAATCTTTAACGAGATTGAGAGCCGCCTGAACAAGTGGAAGACCGACAAGTCCTCCTCGACGGGCAACTCCAGCACGGACAACAGCAAGAAGAAGAGCACCAAGAAAGGCAAGTAACATCCCATCATCAACCTAGCATTTCACATTTATATAATTATGAAGAAGAGATATATAGTAGCCCTGTTGTTGACGGCGATGGCCATGAACGGGGTTCACGCTCAAGACAACACCAACCTGAACAAGGAAATCACACTCGAGAAGGACATCGCTCCGCTCGAGAAGAAGGCCGTCAAGAAGAACGAGCTACCCAAGGTCAAGAAGCCGACGACAACGGGAGGAAAGACCCAATTGGGCTACAGCGACCTGACCTCGCCCATTGATGTGCCAACCACGATTCCCACGTTGCTCCCCTACGGCTACCGCACGGCGCACAACTTCAGCACCAAGCGCGGCTATCTGGACGTGGGTGCAGGCACGCAAGCCAACTTCAGGGTGGACTTCGGTTACCGCATCCTGAACGAGGAGCGCGAGAAACTGGGTGTGTGGCTCAACCACAACAGCACATGGAACGGCAAGAACTCCAGCAAGGTCATCACCCTGGACGAGAACCGCAACAAGCAGAAGTTCAACGACAATGTCCTGGGTGTGGACTACAGCCGCGCCCTGGGCAAGGGCACCCTCTCGCTGGGCGCACAGGCCCATGTAGACATCTACAACTACTACGGCGGGTGGAACGTACCCATCACAGAAACTCTTGATGACGACCAGATTGGCTATACCGTTAGACCCTATTGCGACTGGAACAGCGAGAAGCAGACCTTCTTTGACTTCAACCTGAACGCCGGTTGGAAGAGCCGTTTCATGTTGCGTGACAACCCGTTGAACTACAACGTGGGCTTACAGTATGGTCACGCTGCCTATGACAAGTCGTTCACCGACCTGTACAATCATGGTGCCCATGACAACTGGGGCGTGCTCACCCTGGGCGGCAGCTATGACATCAACGAGCTCAACACAGCCGCGATGGTCATTAAGGGCGAATATCTGAGACGCGGCGCCAAGTCGAAGACCAACAGCGAACTTGACCTGTTTGACGAGGTGGGCCATATCGTCCTCTCCCCCACCTACACCATCCGTGGTGACATGTTCCGCCTGCAACTGGGTGTGAACGCGCACTTGAGTTTCAGCGACGGGGCATTCTTCCGCCTCTCGCCCAATGTGCGTTTCAACCTGGCACTGGTTGACGGTTTCTCATTCTATGCCAACGCCCTGGGCGGCAAATCACTGGGTTATCGCGTACCCACCCACTATTACAACCATCGCTATGACTACCCGTTGCTCATGTACGGCAGCATCTTCACACCACTGGATGCCGAAGCCGGTTTCAAAGTGGGTCCTTTCCAGGGTTTGAGCGGCAAACTGTCCTTTGGCTATGCTATTGTCAAGGATCAGCCCGGCATCTGCTACAGGCCAATCAACAATGACATGGGACGTCTTGCCCTGATGACTGGCATGATGACCACCTATACCGTCATTGACGGCCGCGGCTATTGGCTGGGCGCCGAGTTGAACTACAAATACCGCTCGCTCATCGAGGCTACCGCCGGTTTCAAATATGCTCCTCATGACGATGAGTTCTTTGCCAACGACAAGCACTACAACAACTACAAGCTGGGCGTGGATCGCGCTTCCACCGTGGGTAACCTGGACATCAAGGTGCATCCCTGGCATCCTCTGACCTTTGACGTGGGTCTGGAATACCGTGGCGGTCGCATGGCCTTGATCAGCAATATCGATGATGACCTCGGCGTGAGATACCACTTTGTTGACATGGATGATGTCATCAATCTGCATGCCGGCGCCAACTACCGCCTGAACAGTAGCACCAACTTGTGGCTGCAAGCTCACAACCTGCTGAACCGCCGCTATGACTTGCTGTACGGTCAAGGTGCACAACGCATCGGCGTCATGGCTGGTGTGTCGCTCACCTTCTGACAAGCGATAATTGAGGAAAGAACGAAACGAGTGCCGAGGGGATTTATCCTTCGGCACTTTTTTACGAGCCAGGCTCGTAATACTTTAACAATGCGGCAGGTGGGTTGCGAAACGCGACTGACACAATAAACCGTGCTTGCAAGGGAAATTAAAGCAAATCATTGAATTAAGATTGCGGCCATGCTTGTGACCTGGTCGCTCCTGGGACATGGAAAAGAAAATATAGGCAGGAGTTGAAGTCCTGCCTATATTTTAGCGCTCGGAATGGAAACTATTGCTATCGTCAATAGTTCTTTTTCGGCCAGATGATGGGATCACCAAACATTGGTCAACAGGTAATTAATCATCGCCGTCAGGTCATCCATCGAGACAACATCATCGTTCATCTCGTTGCATGCAGCAGCAGCGGCATAGTTGATGGGCGAGCTACTGTCAAGCAAGTAGTTGATCAGAGCAGTCAAGTCATCCATGTCAACATTGCCGTTACCATCCACGTCACCACGCTTGAAGGCAGGTACCTCGGGGAAGACGATGGTGTGGAACGAGATGTTCACAAGGTTGGTCTCGACACCGGCACTGTAATAGTAGGCCCTGGCAAAGTAGCGCCATCCGTCGACCACATTGTCCATATCGAACTGCACCGTGGTTGTAGCGCCAGGAGCCAATTCAATGTATTGAACCTTGGACTGAACCGCGTTACCGTAGTTGGCATAGGTGTTCTTGAAAATTGTGAATGAGATGTCCTCGCGATAGGTCTGTGAGCCGTTGTTCGTGATGTTCAACAGCACGCTGAATTTATCGCTGTTGATGACACTGCCAGTTTCATTCAGCACTTGAGCCGTTCCCGACAGATTGGCAGCGGGCATCTCGGTGATGGTGAGTGTGCGCGTAGCGATGGGATTGCTGCCGTCCTCGTTGAACGAGAACTTGATGGTGTAGTTTCCTGCAGCGGTGGGCACGTAGCGGAAGTGGACATCACCTGTCTCACCGTTGCCGAGGCTCACTACTCCCGCCATTGTTGGAGTGGAAGTGGAACCAACGAACATGTAGAGCATGTTGCTGACCGACTCGCTGTTATTGGTCATGTTGAGCGTGATATTCATCGGGCGATTCGGGTGCTTGTTGCCTTCCATCGTGATGTTGTTGACCGTGTAGTTGGGGGTGGCGGCTGAGCCATAGGCTGTGAACGTGCAGTTATAATTGTTAATTACGACCTTGATGTAATTATTCTCAGCGCCTGCACAGGGGTGCCAGGCGGCACCGACGCCACGTTGTCTACAGATGGGCACAATGCGATAGGTGCCGCTGGTCATGCCAGCTCCGAAGCTAAGGGTTATATTTGAAAGCGTGTAGTAACGGCTTGGGGTAGAGGAATTGGAATAGGTGGTGTAGAGATTCTCGACACGATTACCGTTTTCATCATACAGTCCCCATCCAAAGTCCACGGCCATCACTGATGATGTGAGGTTATAGAAACGGGCAGTCACAACAGCCGAGAAATCCTGGTTTGTAGTACTACGCGTACGAGTGAAAGAATCCAGCGTCTGATTCATCACAGTCATCATCACCTCGGAGGATGTACTATTTCCAGGTCTGATTCCCACGATGGCTGCATTATCGAAGATGTAACCATGGGCACCAGCGGCGCTTCCCGTACCTTGAAGTTGAGGGTTGAGGACATTGAGCAAGAAGTAACCGTTGCTCTGTGAGTTCCATCCCCAGTTGATGTGAAACAGGCCATCGTTATCGCAACCGTCGCACACAAAGGCATGGCCACCCGGAGATTTGCTGCCGCTGAAGATCACGGGGCGCGCCGCTTGAAGTTCGGCATAGATGGCGTCTTCCCATTCCTGGGTCGTGTAATTGCTGCGCTTGATCGCGTGCACACTGGGTTCATATCCAAAGTAGCTAGCAAAAGCAAGAGGAGTATAGGTCGTAGATGCACCAGACGAAGACTCCTTGAAATCCATTTCCACCGACTGTGCGCAGTACAACATCAAGGTTGCCACAGCATTGGCGGCTTCGCTCAGGGTGTCATTGGTATAGTAATTGTTCTGCATCTTGTCCCAGCTAAAGTTCACCGGTGCCAATGCAGGCATGTTGATGTTCAAGCTCTCGCTTGTGTAGGCCGGTATGGTCATTGTGGGAGCTGCGGGCCATTTCCAGTAATACATCACCTGAGCCATCGCCGTGGCCACACATCCTGTCGAGGCATGCTTGGAGCCGACAAAGGGGAGCTTGATATTGTAGGGGTTACCTTGTGCCCAATTCGAGGGGACCATCGGAGCGATGGCCGGGCGTGACATCACACCCTGACGGGGAGCAACACCCAGGTCCAAAGCTGCAATCTGCTCGGCATAGCTATCCAGCATCTCGGCGAGTGCAGCGGGCACGTCATTAGCGTCAAAGGTGCCACAGTCACTGTAACCCAGCACGGCAGGTGCGCGGTCATCACCGGCAACGATGATGAAGCCACTGTCGGCGCGCTTAACGTTAAACACATAGTAAGCCGGCTGTGAGGCATTCATCCTGGTGGTCTTCTTCACCATCTCCAAGCCAGCTGTTGACATGGAATGCTTTGCGACGAATTCCCTAGCGACAGAAAGTGCCTGGCCCTCGCTGACCGGTCCTGCCCAAACAGCAGCGACAACAGTCAAACAGGCCATCAAAAATAAAGACAGTCTTTTTTGCATGATTGTAATGATTTAGGTTAAACAATTTTTTGCAAAGATAATGCTTTTCAAACAAAAAAACGCTTTTCACGGTTGAATGTGCCATGAAAAGCGCAAAAGAATGAATCGGTGCAGATTGTTTCACGGGCGGGAGAGCAGGAGCAGGACGCGAGCACGGTTCATGCGCCATGCCGTGCCATAGATGCTATCTTCGTCGCCATAGAGTGACATGAGCGTGTAGTTGGCCAGGGTGGCGATGATGGCACTCTTGAGCTGGTCAGCAAGGGTGAGCAACGGGCGATGCTCAACGGCGATAACAAGCGCGATGTTGCCGCTCGGGATGTTGAAATTGATGTTCTGCTCCTGCAGGTAGCCGCTCATGCGCGCAAGCAGATCATCCAGACCCTCGCGCACGCGACGGTCCAAAATGGGTTCATTACTCGGGTTCACGCCCCATGCGGTGGCGTTCTCGGCGGGATGCCAGACGCCCTCGGTGTAGATGGCTTGCTGGATCTCGTCCAAATCGATGGTGATTTCAAAACGGTAATTCATGGCTTTTCAGTTTTCGGTTTTCGGTTGGCAGTTGGGGGCTAGCGCAGGGAGCGAATGCGGGAGCGAGATTTGGGGCAGATCTTGGTCAATGCTGTGGCGGGCGAGATGAAAAAACGCGAGGCACGGCAATGCTCCAGCACATGCTCCAACGCTTGCTCAACACTCATTCCCTTGTCTTGCAGCCGGGCCACATGCGATGTGATCTCGTACCACATCTGCCGGCGCAAGCGTCGCTTGGGCAATGCTGCGTCATCGCCAGAGCGGAAGGTGCGCGCATTGGCGGCTTTCTTTTTCTCGGCTGCTAGCAGATGACACACGCAGCGATAGGCGCGATCCATGTCCACATGATAGTGGGGATGACCGTTGGCGATGGTGAATTCGGCCGCTTCACGACGGGCTTTGCTCATGGGCATGCCTTGCCCGAGGAACGCATCGAGCGTGGGGTTGAACAATGCCAGGAACTCTTTGTCCCGTTGTTCGCACAGGGCACGATGGCGGATTTCAGATTTGATGTTTTTCATGGTAAAAAAATGGGATAAAATGGTAAAACAATATTTTTGACGTTGCAAAATTACAACTTTCTTGGTGCTTTGTCAATACTTTTGCCCGTTTTTTTTCAAAAAAAATCATAAAGGAGATTCCTAATTCCTAGCGTTTCAAATAAAAATTCAAGAAAAAAAAGCAACTTTTTTGCTAATATGCGAAAAATAACTACCTTTGCGTGTTTATTTGGCGAAAAGCCCTAAAAAAGAGAGAAATAACGTAATAAAAATAATTGTAAATGGCTACATTAGAGAAAATTAGACAAAGAAAGAAGATTCTGGCCATCGTAATTGGTGCGGCATTGCTCGCATTCATTATTGAGGTAGGTATCGAAGCTATTGGCCGCTCGGGTGGTAATAGCGCAGCTGCAAAAGTAGGAAATGAGAAAATTGACATCATGGCATTCCAACGCCGAGTTGAGAAGGAGGCCGCTCAAGACCAGCAGAACAACTCTCAGATGGACGCTGCCGAGCGTCAGCAGAAAGTGCTGGATGATATGATCAACGAGGTGCTCCTGAACCAGGAGTACGACAAGCTGGGTATCACAGTCTGTGACTGGGAGATCAGCCAGTTGATGATCGGCAAGAACCCCGCCCCCGCTGTGACTGAATTTGCTCAGCAGGCCGGTGCCAAGTCGCCCGCCGATTTGTATGACTTCATCATGAACCCTGGCAAGCAGGGCGTGTCTGAAGCTCAGGTAGCAGAGTTGCGCAACAAGTGGGACGAGCTCACCCAAGATATCGTTAATCAGTTCAAGTTTGCGAAGCTCCAGAACCTGCTGGCCGGCTGTTTGGTCGCCAACGATCTGGACCTTGCACAATTGAAGGAAGACGAGGCTGTCACCAACGTGGTAACCTTTGCCAAGAAGGACTATGCTTCGATTCCCGACGACAAATATCCCGTGACCGACGAGGAGCTGAAGGCTGAATGGGAGAAGCTGAAACCCATGTTCAAGATCGATGAGGAAGTGCGCCGCATTCACTACATCGCTGTGAACATCGAGCCCAACGCCGAGGACATCGCAGCTGCCAACAAGGTGGCTGACGCAGCCTATCTGGCTCTGCAGAAGGGTCGTGGTGTTGATTCGGTCCGCCTGCTCGGCACCGTGAAGATCGACACCGCCAAGATGTTGAAGAATGAACTGCCCATGCCCGTGCGCGACTTCTTTGCCAACGCCGAGGTGGGTACCACCCGCCGCGACACTGTGGTTAACAACCACCACCAGATGTACAAGCTCATCAACAAGGAAACAAGCCTTGACTCGGTAGACCTGGGTTATGTTGTTGTGCAAGGTGACGCCAAGATGCAGAAGGCCGTTCTTGACCAGCTCAACAGCGGCAAGTCGCTGGACGACGTGAAGAAGGCTTATCCGCAGAAGGTTGACGGCAAGCTCACCGAGTGGCAGCGCATCTTCAATGCCCCCGACTCCATGAAGACCAAGATCGCCAACGCTACCATCGGCAACTACTTTGTGTTCAATAGTGGTGAGCAGGGCGCTACCCTGGTAAAGGTCAACGACCGTAAGGCCGCCAAGTTGTTCTACACCCTGGCAACAATCACCTATGACGCATATGCCAGCACCAAGACCAGCGAACAACTGCGCGACAAACTCCAGGACTTCCTGAACAAGAACAAGACCGTGAAGGAATTTGAGGAGAATGCCGCTAAGTCTGGTTTCAACGCTGAAGAGATGCTTATCACCCCCAGCATTCCGCAGTTGGGTCTGAGCCAGTTCGGCCGTGGTGGCATCAAGGACACCCGCAAGGCCATCAAGTGGGCGTTTGACAGCAAGAAGGGCGAAGTTTCGCCTATCTTCAGCGACAACAACGATGTTCTGGTTGCTGTAGCTCTTGACGACATCTATGATAAGGAATATCTGCCCTACGACTACGATTACGCCAGGAACCTCCTGAGCACTCGTGTTCGCAACAGCAAGAAGGGTGATGACCTGATGAAGCAATACAGCGGCAAGGCTAATGACCTGAACGCCTATGCCGCATTGATGGGCGAGAAGGTTGACACTGTCAACATCGTGTTCACCTCGAACGGTGATCCCAAGATCGGCAACGAGCCCGCTCTGGTTGGTCGCATGGCCATCGCAAAGCCCGGCAAGCTGCAGGGTCCCTGGAAGGGCGACAACGCTATCTTTGTTTACCAAGTTGTTAAGCAGGAGAAAGAGCAGCGCGAACCCACCAAGGAAGAGTTGAGCAACCGTTATGCACAGATGCGTGGTGCAGGCATGTTTGCCAACACACGCGTTATCAATAACATTCTGAAGAAGGCAACCAAGGTGAAGAAACACCTCATTGACTTCTATTAATCATCATCAGAAATAACGATTAAGCCCCGCCCGATTCAATTCAGGCGGGGCTTGATTTTTAACGGTGAGCGCAATTTTATCGGCACAAATGCCGCCTATTCAAAAAAAATGCGCTACCTTTGGAGGTTAAACCAAAACATCACCTACTTACATGTCAACTGTCAACGAACGACAAGACGAAATCATTGAAGAGTTTGAGGGTCTGGACGACTGGATGGACCGTTACAGCGTCATCATCGACATGGGCAACGCGATGCCCGCGCTCGACGAACAATACAAGACGGCCGACAACCTGATTGACGGTTGCCAGAGCCGCGTGTGGCTGCAGGCCGACTGCATCGACGGCAAGATGCGCTTGCAGGCCGACAGCGACGCCATCATCGTCAAGGGCATCATCTCGATGCTCGTGCGCGTGCTTGACGGCTCAACGCCCCAGGAAGTGCTGGATGCCGATCTCTACTTCATTGAGCGCATCGGATTGCGCGACCACCTCTCCCCCACCCGCAGCAACGGCCTGTTGGCAATGATCAAGCAGATTCGCGCTTACGCCATCGCCTATCAGGCACGAGAGCACTCCGGCTGTTGAAACGACAACAATACATTATTAATATATTAACCAATAAACCAAAACAGAATTATGTTTAAAAACCATCCCAAGGGTCTAATCCCTGCCGCGTTGAGCAACATGGGCGAGCGTTTCGGCTACTACATCATGGCCGCTGTTCTGTCGCTGTTCCTGTGCTCGAAGTTCGGTTTGGCCGATGACAAAGCGGCCTTGATCTACTCGATTTTCCTGGCTGCCATCTACATCCTGAGCCTCGTGGGCGGTATCATTGCTGACCGCACTCAGAACTACAAGGGCACCATCATGACGGGTATCATCATCATGGCACTCGGCTATGCCGCCCTGGCTATTCCCATCACCGCCACATCGGGCACCATGACTATGCTGCTCGTTCTCACCTGCGTGGCACTGGTGATGATTGCCTTTGGTAACGGTCTGTTCAAGGGCAACCTGCAGGCCATTGTGGGCCAGATGTATGATGACATGGAAGCTGACGCTGTCGCCGCCGGCAAGCCTGAAGAGGAAATCAAGGCCATGAAGGGCCGCCGCGATGCCGGTTTCCAGATTTTCTACGTGTTCATCAACATCGGTGGTTTGGTAGCCCCGTTCATCGCACCGTTCCTGCGCAAGTGGTGGTTGGGGCACCACGGCTTTACCTATGTAGCCGAGTTGCCCGCATTGTGCCACAAGTTTATCGACGGTACAATTCCCGCCGACCAGATGGCCAACCTGCAGACCTATCTTGCACAGGCAGGTGTTGCTGGCGAAGCTTCCGTAGAGGGTTGCCAGCGTTACCTTGAAGTGTTCAACCAGGGTGTGCATTTCGCTTTCATCGCATCGGTGCTTGCCATGTTGATTTCACTGAGCATCTTCATCGCCAAGCGCGGTCTCTTCCCCACCCCTGGCAAGAAGACTGCCATGGCATCGGTAGAACTCACCCCCGAGGAAAAGAAAAGCATGGCCAAGGAGTTGCGTCAACGTCTGGGTGCGCTGTTGGCAGTGCTGGGTGTCGTTATCTTCTTCTGGTTCTCCTTCCACCAGAATGGCGTAACGCTGTCGTTCTTTGCCCGTGACTTTGTCAAGAGTGACCAGTTACCCGCCGAATTGTGGCAGGCCGTGAACCCGTTCTTCGTAATCGTCCTCACCCCGATTATCATGTTGATTTTCGGTGCCTTGAGCAAGCGCGGTAAGGAGATCTCCACTCCCCGAAAGATTGCTTACGGTATGTGCATCGCCGGTTTGGCTTACCTCTTCCTGGCCTTGTATTCATTCACTGCTGGCTATCCCTCGGGTGACGAATTCAAGGTGGTTGATGCTTCGACCAAGATGGGCATGAAGGCCGGATGGTGGGTTATGATTGTCACCTACTTCCTGCTGACTGTCGCCGAGTTGTTCATCTCGCCGCTTGGTCTGTCGTTTGTATCGAAGGTGGCTCCCAAGACCATGCTCGGTCTGTGCCAGGGTCTGTGGCTCGGCACGACTGCTGTGGGCAACATTCTGCTGCCCATCGGCACCATCATGTACAACAAGATGTCGTTGTGGCAGTGCTGGGGGGTCTTCATCATCGTCTGCTTCATCTCTGCTGGTGTGATGCTCGCTATGGTGAAGTGGCTGGAGCGTGTCACCAGTGACAAATAATTGTTTATTCATTATTAATCTATAGGAGAATCTAGAGAATCTAGAGTGACTAGATTTTCTAGATTCTCAAATTAAAAAGACAATTTATCATGTTTGAAGGACAACCAAAAGGACTTTTCGCGTTGGCACTGGCCAATACTGGCGAGCGCTTTGGCTACTACACGATGATTGCCGTGTTTGCGCTCTTCCTCCGCGCCAACTATGGCCTGTCACCCGCTGTTGCGGGAACCATCTACAGTTCATTCCTGATGGTGGTGTATTTCCTCCCGCTCATCGGCGGCTGGATGGCCGACAAATTCGGCTTCGGCAAGATGGTGACCATCGGTATCATCATCATGTTCTTGGGCTATCTGCTGCTGGCCGTTCCATTGGGCGGCAACACCTTTGCGCTGATTGTGATGATTGGTGCGCTATTGCTCATCGGCCTGGGCACCGGCCTGTTCAAGGGCAATCTGCAGGTAATGGTGGGCAATCTGTATGACGACACGCGTTATGCCGCCAAGCGTGACGCCGGTTTCTCGATTTTCTACATGGCCATCAACATCGGCGCCCTGTTCGCACCGACGGCAGCCGTGAAGATCAAGGAGTATGCCGAGACCGCTTGGGGCTTCTCATCAAATGATGCTTACCACTTCTCGTTTGCCGTGGCATGCGTTTCGCTGATTCTGTCGATTGCTATCTACTATGCCTTCCGCAGCACGTTCCGTCACTGTGAGGGTGGCAAGAAAGTTGCCGTGAAGGCCGAAGACAACACCGTCAAGGAGCCCGAGTTGAGCAAAGAAGACACCAAGGCCCGCATTATCGCCCTGTGCCTTGTGTTTGCCGTTGTCGTGTTCTTCTGGATGGCCTTCCACCAGAACGGACTGTCGCTCACATTCTTTGCCGACGAGTTCACCGCCAACACATCGAGCGGCCTGGAGAGCATGGCCTTTGACGTATGGAATCTTGTACTGATTATCTTCATCGTCTATGCCGGCTTCTCACTGTTCCAGAGCAAGACCGCTAAAGCAAAGGGCATATCGGGCGCCATTATTGTGGCTGCGCTGGGCATTCTGTACTACAAGTACACCCGCACGACCGGCAGCATCGACATCGCCGCACCCATTTTCCAGCAGTTCAACCCGTTCTATGTCGTTGCATTGACACCCGTGTCGATGGCCATCTTCAGTTGGCTGGCCAGCAAGGGCAAGGAGCCCTCGGCTCCCAGGAAGATCGCCTACGGTATGGTTGTGGCCGCCATTGCCTATGCCATCATGGCGTTCGCCTCGGTGGGTCTGCCCATGCCCGAGCAGACACTTGACGCTAGCGGTAACCTCGTGGGCAAGCATGTCGCCGACGTGACACCCAACCTGTTGATCAGCGTCTATCTGGTGCTGACCTTCGGCGAGCTGTTGCTGTCGCCCATGGGCATCTCGTTTGTGAGCAAGGTGGCTCCTCCCAAGTACAAGGGTGCCATGATGGGTGGCTGGTTCGTATCGACCGCCTTGGGTAACCAGCTCGTGCTTGTGGGTGGTGCCCTGTGGGGAAAGGTTCCCTTGTGGGCTTGCTGGTGCGTCTTCCTGGGCGTGTGCCTCGTCGCCGCAATCTTCATGTTCGCGATGATGAAACGCCTGGAAAAAGTGGCGAAGTAACTCCTGACTGCATCTACTAACAGACGAGGGCACGCTGATCAAGGCGTGCCCTCGTCTGTTTTGTCTCGATATCAACAAAAGAAAAAAGAAAAAACCGCACTGTGGAAAGGGAAAAGTGAAAAGTTCTTTGTAACTTTGTGGTTTAATTCTTATAGCTCATGGAAGAAGTAACTTATCAGGGCATGACGTTTGAGCCCTATATCAAACGTGAAGAGATTGCCAAGCAAGTGGAGAGGCTTGCTCAAGAGATTAAGCGCGACTATGACGGCACTAACCCCTTGTTCCTGTGTGTTCTTAACGGCGCATTCATCTTTGCCGCCGATCTGTTTCGCGCCTGCGACCTGCATGATGTTGAGATCACTTTCATCCGCTTCAAATCGTACCAAGGCACCCAATCGACAGGCGAAGTGAAGGAAATTATGGGCCTGTCTGAGGACATCACTGGCCGTCATGTGATCATCGTGGAGGACATCATCGACAGCGGTATCACTGCAGCACAATTGCGCAAGGAACTTGAAAAGCACAATCCCAAGAGCGTGAAGATGGTCTCGCTGCTGTTCAAACCCGACGCACTCAAAATGGGTCAAGCACCCGAGTATGTCGGTTTTGAGATTCCCAGCAAGTTCATCTTGGGCTACGGACTTGACCTCGACGGGCTGGCACGCAATCTGCCTGATATCTATGTGCTGAAGGAGCAGAAGTAACCGTGATTACTGATTAGAGATTAGTGACTTAATTAATATATAAAACGATTTACTGTCAAATTCAAGATTATGTTGAACATTGTCATTTTTGGTGCGCCCGGTTCGGGTAAAGGCACTCAGAGCGATAAACTCATTGAACATTACAACCTGTTCCACATCTCGACGGGTGATGTGCTGCGCGACAACATCCGCCGTGGCACCGACCTGGGCAAGACCGCCAAGGGTTACATCGACCAGGGTCAGCTTGTTCCCGATGAACTGATTATCGACATCCTGGCTCAGGTGCTTGACGACAACAAGGACAAGGCGGGCGAGGGCGTGATCTTTGACGGATTTCCCCGCACGATTCCGCAGGCCGAAGCGCTGGAGCAGCTGCTTGCCGACCGCGGCACTCAGATTGACGCCGTCGTGGGCTTGGAGGTCCCCGAGGAGGAACTCATCAAGCGCATCCTGCTGCGCGGACAGATGAGCGGCCGATCGGACGATAACGAGGATACCGCCCGCAAGCGTCTGGAAACATACCACAACCAGACATCTCCCCTCAAGGCTTACTATGAGGAGCAGGGCAAGTACCGCGCGATCAACGGTTTGGGAAGCATTGACGGCATCTTTGAGTTGATCAAAGAGGCGCTGGACAACAACTGAACCTAAAGAAACCGTCCCCTTGAATCAACAGTGAGAGAGGATGAGCGAGAATAAAAGCCTGTGGCAACGCATCGGAGACAACGTGCGCTACTGCGTCAGTGGCGTGTGGGATGACACGCGCTCGCTGTGGTCGGTCAAGACCGTGAAAGTCATCAATCTGAGCGTCCGCTCCTTCTTGGACCGGGACCTTCAGTCACAGGCGTGCGCCTTGACCTACAGGACCGTGCTGGCTGTTGTTCCAGCATTGGCCATGCTGTTTGCCATCGCGCGCGGCTTCGGTTTCCAGAATCTGATGCAGAGCGAGCTGTTCAAGTATTTCCCCGCACAACGCCAGGCTCTGGAGTCGGCGCTGCAATATGTTGACAACTACCTGTCTCAAGCCTCGCAGGGCGTGTTCATCGGCATCGGTCTCATCTTCTTGCTGTGGACGCTGTGGTCATTGATGAGCAGCGTGGAAGATTCTTTCAATCATGTGTGGGGGGTGTCCACCACCCGTTCGCTGCCGCGCAAGTTCACCGACTACACGGCGCTGTTCTTGCTGTTGCCAGTGCTGATGGTGTGCTCGGCCGGCATTTCCATCTTCATGAGCGACACTGTGCAACGTGTGCTTGACGGCCACGCGCTGTCCCCCGTGTTGCATAAGCTACTCTCCTTCATGCCCACGGTGATTTCCTGGATCATATTCACCGCCGCTTACTATCTGATCCCGAACACCAAGGTGCGCTTCAAAGGCGCACTGTTCGCAGGTGTGCTGTGCGGCACGTTGTTCCAGTGCGTCCAGTGGCTGTTCGTGACCGGTCAGGTTTATGTGTCCAAGTACAACGCCATCTACGGCAGCTTCGCATTCCTGCCGTTGGTGCTGGTGTGGATGCAGCTGTCGTGGCTCATTACACTGGCGGGTGTTGGGCTGACCTATGCCTGGCAAAATTTCGACAGCTTTGCCTACCGTGATAAGGCCGAAGGCGTTTCCAGCACTTATTCTAAAAACATTGCGCTGGCTGTGCTCACACTGGCCGTGAAACGCTTCAAACAGCGCGAGGGCGCCATCAAACTCAGCGAACTTGTTCATGACTATGACATTCCCGGGCCGTTGGCCGATCAGATACTGTCCAAATTGCAACAGGCAGGACTCCTGAACACGGTCAGTACAGGCAAGGAAGAAGATGACCGTGCCTACCAGCCCACCTTCGATCCCGACGATTACACCGTGAACGGGGTTGTCAAGACGTTGTCGGACATGGGCAACAGCGACTTCATCCCCAAGGCCGACAGCCACTTTGCCGAACTGATATCGCAAATCGAAGAACTGCGAGCACGCCAGCAGGAAGCGGTGCCCGACATCCGTTTGCTGGACCTGCCCTGAGCCGCCAACTCACAGAAAAAAGAAAAAAACGACTGCAGTAGCATTCTTTTCGCCAAAAAGTTGTATCTTTGCGGCCGAATCACTGCCACAAGCCTGAATGGTGGAATCGGTAGACACGAGGGACTTAAAATCCCTTGGCCATTGCGGCCGTGTGGGTTCAAGTCCCACTTCAGGTACAAGAAACGGTTGACGACTCCAGTGTCGCCAACCGTTATTTCATTGATTTGCAACAATCTGCCTACTTCATCACCTCGACAATGGCTTTGCCCAGATTGTCGACGATGTCGCTAGCCACCATGCCGTAGGTGCCATGCTCCTGTGCAGCCAGGTCGCCGGCCAAGCCATGCAGATAGACACCCAGCACAACAGACCAATCGGCAGGATAATTCTGGGCGATGAGCGCCGAGATTACACCCGTGAGCACATCACCGCTGCCCGGTGTGGCCATGCCGGGATTGCCGCTGCTGTTGACATAGACCTTGCTGTCGGGACGCACCGTCATGGTGTGATGTCCCTTGAGCACGATGGTGATATTGTGCAGCTTGGAAACGTTGATTGCCTTTTTGAGACGTTCCTCGTCGGTGTTGTGTTCGCCGAACAAGCGGTCAAACTCCATGGCGTGCGGTGTGATGATGCTGCGATGAGGAATGCTCCTGATCAACATCGGACGGCGTGCGATGCAGTTGAGCGCATCGGCGTCAAGCAGGCAGGGACGCTTGAAATTCATAATGAAATGGTGGACGGCCTCGAGTGTCTCATCGCTAACGCCCATGCCAGGACCGAGGGCCACGACGCTGTAGGTGTGCTTGAGGTCAATAGCCGACGTCATCAATTCCTTGCGATCGGGCTCGAAGAGTGCCTCGGGAACTGCCGTCTGCAACACCTGATAGCCACACCGCGGGGCATGAACCGTCACCAATCCGGCACCGGTGCGCAATGCACCGCGCGCGGCAAGCACCGCTGCGCCCATCATGCCATAGCTGCCGGCAACGAGCAGCAATGTGCCATTGTCATACTTGTTGGTGAAGGGCTTGCGGGGGTGCATTACTTCATGCACATCGTCACGTTCAATCAAGTAATAGTCGGTCGCGGTGCGCGCAATGCTCTCGCGATCCAAGTCGATATCCAGCACCTTGCACTCACCAACACACTCGGCATTCTCGGCAAAATAGAACGCCAAGCGCTTGCTCTGATAGGTCAGGGTGAGGTCCGCACGGATGATGTTGCGGCGGTCATTGCCCATGTTCCATTCACCGAACATGCCCGAGGGGATGTCAATCGACACGACGTAGGCCTCGCTGGAGTTGATGTACTGCACCAGCGCGGTGTAGCCACCCTTGAGCTGGGTGCGCAGGCCGTTGCCGAACAAGCCATCGACCACGACGTCATTCTTGCCGAGGGCAGGAGGCGTGAAGTTCTGGATGACCTCGATGAAATCCAGGTCCTCGCCCGCCACCTCGAGCAGGCGGTCGCGGTTAGCCAGACAACATGGTGAGAGCTGTGCCGACTTGATGTTGAACAGGTACACCTCGGGGCGGTAACCCTGCTCATACATCATCCTTGCCACTGCAAGCGTGTCCGCGCCGTTGTCACCAGGGCCGGCGAAGAAGACGAAACGCTTGGAGGTTCTCCAGCGTGATATGAGTTCATAGGACACCGCCGAAGCCGCCCTCTCGATGAGGTCGAGCATCTCAATGCCCTCATTTTCTACCGTATGATCGCCAATGCGGCGTAATCCGTCGTTGGTAAATATTTTCATTGCTATCGAGTGATTTTCAAGTTTTTGTTTAATTGAGCCAACAAAATTACTTCTTTTTTAGCTTTAATCGGACATAAAGTCAAAAGAAAATCCAAGTTTTATTTCTTAAAAAAATGTAACGGCTCTGCACCACACATTACCGCCTGATGCACAATCGCAGTTTTTACCACAAAATGTATGCTCATGCAAAAAATGGCGCAAATTATCTTCGTCTAATTATCTGCATCAAAACTTTTTACTATCTTTGCGGCCAAATTAACGCATCAACATAAATTTATAAATTGGAGAAATGAAAAAACAACTACTCATGTCTTTGGCTTTTGCCCTGGTGGCTGTGACCTCTTGGGCACAAGCATTCAACATCGGTGGACACCGCGCGCCAATTGACACACTCAACCACATCTGGCTTTGCAGTGTACCGCAAGAGCTGTTCGGCAATGACTATGAAGCAACGATCAGCTTCGGTGAGGAGATGAGCAACCTCACTATCGAGGATGTCGCCATCGCCAATGGAGACACTTTCAACTTCCAGGGAATTGAGGGCGGTAAGCTCTACAACGTGTCTGTCATGATCAATGACAGTCTTTACACCGGTGGCATCACGTTCACCTGGCTGCCCGTCTTGGAACTCGAAGGCTTGTTCGGTACCGAATACAGATACGGCACGTTGACCATCAGCGAACCCGATTCGGCTTATGCCGAGCCCATGTTCGCCAAGCTCAGATGGCGCGGAACCGCCACCAATGTCATGGGCAAGCACAAACGCAACTTCCGCGTCAAATTCCTGGACGAGGACACCACCAAGATGGACAGGCGCTTCTTTGGTCTGCGCAAAGACAACAACTGGATTCTTGATGCAGGACAGATGGACTTCCTGCGCGTGCGCAACCGCGTGAGCACCGACTTGTGGCTTGATATGACACGCCGTCCCTGGTATGCCGACAGTCTGCCCAATGCGCGCAACGGCTCGCGTGGCCAGATGGTCGAGATGATCAAGAATGGCGCTTATATGGGTATCTACAACATGTGCGAGCCCCTTGACCGCAAGCAGTTGAAACTCAAGAAATATGAGAAGCTCTCGGGCTACAACAACTACCTCATTCACGGCCAGCTGTGGGACACCGATGATTGGACCCGCACTGTCACCATGATCGATCCCGCACCGCGCGAATATGGCACCACCTATTGGGATGGCTTTGAACTCAAGTATCCCGAGTTTGACGATGTCCACACCGTGAGCTGGAGGACTCTTGAAGATGCCGTATGGTTCGCCAATCGCGCCGGTAAGGATGAGTACAATCATCAGCTGCGCATCGACAGTCTGAGCTACTACTTTGATGTACCCGTCATGGAGGATTACCTCATTTTCATTGCTACAATTCAGGCATTGGACAATGGGGGCAAGAACATCTACTATGGTGTGTATGACCGCAGGGAACATCCGCGCTTGACGATGGCGCCTTGGGACTTGGACATCAGCTTGGGCCAGAATTTCGCACCAGGTGTTGACCTGCCCGAGATGGTAAAGCCCGATCAGGACTTGGGCTGGATTTCACACCTTCCCATGGCCATGATGCTTGAAACCGAGTATTTCGGCAGACAGATCGTTAATCGCTATTTTGAACTGCGAGAGACCGTGCTGGAGACCGAGAGCCTCGTGAACCGTTACCGCTCGGCCATCAACGAGCTCATAGGCTGTGGTGCTGCTGCACGCGAGGAAAGCCGCTGGAGCGGTGACACCGACTTGGCAGGGAAGCCGCTGAACCTGAGCGCCGAGATGGACTATGTTGAGAACTGGATCAGACAGCGCATGCCCTATCTGGACAATTACTTCGCCAATCTGGACTTCATCATTCCTCCCATCGAAATTCCCGGTGATGTCAACCTTGACGGCGAGGTCAACATCGGTGACCTTAACATCGTCATCGGCATCATTTTGGGCCAGCAGTATGACGAAGGCACCATGAGGCGTGCCGACGTGAACAAGGACGGCGAGGTCAACATTGCCGATGTGAACGCCCTCATTGCAATCATCCTGGGTTAATCCCACTGACATAACAAAAGAAACGCAGCCCGAATGGACTGCGTTTCTTTATTGTGATTCGCGTGGGGCTCGAACCCACGACCCCATCCTTAAAAGGGATGTGCTCTACCTGCTGAGCTAGCGAATCTCCAAAAAGCGGTGCAAAGGTATAGCTTTTTTCTATACCAGCCAAATAATTTGGCAGGTTTTTGTTTTATCCCCTTTTCTTGAAGGGGCTATATTACCTTTACTCGGCCACGAGTTTGCAAATCTCGACGATGGTCATCATGGCTTTTTCCATCGAGGGAATGGGCACATACTCGAAGCGTCCATGCATGTTCATGCCTCCAGCAAAGATGTTGGGGCACGGCAGATTCTTGAACGAGAGTTGAGCGCCGTCGGTTCCGCCACGAATGGGTTGCACCTTGGGAGTCACTCCGGCATTCTCCATGGCCTGCTTGGCAATGTCGATGATATTCATCACGGGCTCAATCTTCTCGCGCATGTTGTAGTACTGGTCCTTGATTTCGCATGTGGCGCAATCGGGGAACTCGGCATTGATCTTGTGACACAGGTGCTCAATCTCGCGCTTGCGGCTCTCGAAACGGGCACGGTCGTGATCGCGGATGATGTAGCTCAACGTGGTCTTCTCCACTCCGCCCTGCATGCTGATGAGGTGGTAGAAACCTTCGTAGCCCTCGGTGTGCTCGGGAGTTTCCCATCTGGGCAGCATCGTTGCAAACTGCATGGCGACGCGCATCGAGTTGAGCATTTTGTGCTTGGCAGCTCCAGGGTGCACGTTCAAGCCCTTGAAAGTGATCTTGGCGCTGGCAGCGTTGAAGTTCTCATACTCCAGCTCACCCACTGCACCACCGTCCATGGTGTAGGCCCAGTCACAGCCAAATTTCTCCACATCAAAGTGGTGGGCACCCAGGCCGATTTCCTCGTCGGGGTTAAAGCCCACACGAATGTTGCCATGCTTCACCTCGGGGTGCTCTTGCAACCACTCCACAGCACTCAGAATCTCGGCGATACCAGCCTTGTCGTCTGCACCGAGCAGGGTGTCACCGCTGGTGACGATAAATTCTTGTCCCTTGTAGTCGTTCATCTCGGGGAACTGAACTGGGTCAAGGACGATGCGAGGTTCCTCGCTCAGGACGATGGGTTCGCCCTCATACTTGACGATGCGGGGTTTCACGTCATGGCCGCTCATGTCAGGGGCGGTGTCCATGTGGGCGATGAAGCCAATGGTAGGAAGGGGCTTGTCGGTATTGGTGGGCAAGGTGGCGAACAGGTAGCCGTTGTCATCGAGCGAGATGTCGCTCAAGCCCATGGCCTGCAACTCTTTCTCCAATTCCTTGGCAAACACCATCTGGCCCGGTGTGGAGGGCGTCAGGTTGGTGAGTTCGTCACTCTGTGTGTCGAACTTCACATACTTCAAAAATCTGTCAACTAACTTTGTCATAGTGATATCTTGTTGTTAATGGTTATTATCCAATCGGCAAAGATAGTAAAAAGACTTTAGACTTTTGTCCTTAGACTTTAGTTTTTATTTACTAGGGAACATCAGAAGGGGCGGAATTGTTAAATTTGTGTTAAAATCAGAAAAGCGAGTTGACAGGAACAAAACTTGTATATATCTTTGTGATATCAAAACGATATCATTTTATTAAGACTAAAGATTAACTTTTCAACTTTTACGATTATGGAAACGAAGGAATTTGATTTCAAAGGTGTTACCCTGAATGGTTTTTTGATGCTGTTCGTCGTGATTTTGCTGCCGATTCTTGCTATTTGGGGCATTTACAGGAGCGTTGTACTGTTCGACATGCCAAATCACGGTGCCCTGCCCTCGGTATTGCTCATTGTGAGCATCCTGTTCATCATTGCCACCTTAATTATATTAGGCGGTTTCCTCATGCTTGAGCCCAACACCGCTCGCGTTACCACTTGGTTCGGCAAATACAGCGGCACATTCACCAAGACCGGCTTCTACTGGATCAACCCCTTCTACGGCAGCAAGAAAGTGTCGCTGCGTGCCCGCAACCTGGATGCCGAGCCCATCAAGGTCAATGACAAAGTGGGCAATCCGGTATTGATTGGCCTGGTGATGGTGTGGAGACTGAAGGACACCTATAAGGCCCTGTTTGAGGTCGACTCGCAGACGATGGCTTCGACCGACGGCACCTTGAGCGGCAACACCAAGGGTTTGATGCACGCCCTCGAGAACTTTGTGAGTGTGCAGAGCTATGCCGCCTTGAGGCAGGTAGCCGGCCAGTATGCCTATGACGACAACGACGAGGACACCAAGGAACTGACCTTGCGCTCGGGAGGCGACGAAATCAACGAGCAACTCGAGGACAAACTCAACGAGCGCCTGTCGCTGGCTGGCATCGAGGTGGTTGAAGCCCGTATCAATTATTTGGCCTATGCTCCCGAAATTGCTGCTGTGATGCTGCGTCGCCAGCAGGCCAGTGCCATCATCACCGCCCGCGAGAAGATTGTCGAGGGCGCTGTGAGCATGGTGAAGATGGCTCTTGACAAACTCTCGAGCGAAGAGATTGTGGAGCTTGATGACGACAAGAAGGCCTCGATGGTGAGCAACCTGCTGGTTGTCCTCTGTGCCGACGAACAGGCCCAGCCAGTGGTCAATACCGGCACGCTGAATATGTAATTTCACAATTTTCGGTTCTCAGTTGCCAGTTTTTAGCGGCATCCGCTTTCTACTGACAACTGAAGACTGAAAACTGACAACTAAAAAAAGCAGACTATGGCAAAGAAAGCCACAAAGAGTTTCATCCTGCGTGTCGACAGCGACACGATGGATGCCATTGAGAAATGGGCAGCCGACGAGTTCCGTTCCACCAACGGCCAGTTGCAGTGGATCATTACCGAGGCGCTGCGCAAGGCCCGTCGTCTGCCCAAGAAGAAACGCGAACCCGAAGAGGGAACTCAAAAAGACACTCCCAACTCAACTGAAAACTCAGCATCATGAATCTCAGTAAAAAAACAAAAAGTCGCCTAATCACCTACGGCACCATGCTGCCATTGATGGGCATTCTGTGCTATCTGCTCTACACTGGTGCCATCAGCAAAGTGGTGTTTTGGGGTGTCATCATTGTCTGGATGATCATCAACGCGTTTATCCAGTACAAGTTGAATCCCGAGCAGTTTCAGCAGGCATATGATGAGAGCAAGAAAGCCGAAGAAAACGAAATGAAGGTGAAAGTTCCCCCGACCTGGGCCACAATTGCCTGTGATGTCATCATTGCGCTCATGTACATTGCCTCATGGGTGCTGGTGATTCATCAAGGCACACTTGTCAGCAACCTTGTGAGCCTTCTCGTTCTCACGTTTGTGCTTGTCGTCTTTGTAGGGCTCAACTACATTCCGCAAAAAGTCGAAGTCATTGACGGTGTGGCCAACTGGAAGCGTCTCATCGTGGAAATGTGGCGCAACCGCATTGTTGCATTCCTGTTCGCACTGGCGTTCTTCGGCATCACTATTGACGCTCACTCATTGCTGGCTAAAATCTCTTTGGCAGCATTTGTCCTGATCCTGTTTTTCTCGGGCTATTTTATCAGACGAATCAAGTAATTATCCAACATATAAGATATTTACCGCTATGGACCGCAAGAAAGCAATTTACATTTTCGCTATCGTCGACACTTTGGTCAACTTTCTCATCATCGTCTTGTTTTTGTTAGGCAAGTTGAGTCTGACAGGTTTTGCTATCACGCTGGGCGTCGCCATGCTCATTGCGTTGGGCGCGGCTGCCATCATCATCCGCAAGACCGAGTGAAGGTACTATGAAAAAGCATATGGAGCGGGGTTGGCAACGGTGGGGCGACGCCGTCAGGTTCCTTGGTTGGGGCCTAGCGGTGGCGTTGGTATGCTTTTTGCTGTATCGCGTGTTCGTGAACGGTAACGCTACACATCTAGTGCCCTTGAGCGAGGGCGGGCGCGACAGCCTGATGACTGTCGGCATTACTCGTGGCATGAGCGACACGCTGGTGAGCTATGACGCCTTCACGGTGCACTTCAACAGCGAGCGCGGCATCGCCAACTGCGCTGTCTATGAACTCGTTAACAACGAGCTGAACGGAACGGCTGAGCGCAGCGACGACTTCATGGCCGACCCCGATGTGAAAGGTTGCCCATCGCCAGCCGACTATGCAGGCAGCGGGATGGACCGCGGCCACCTGGTGCCGGCTGCCGACCTCAAGTGGAACCCCGACGCCATGCGGCAGTCGTTCCTGCTGACCAACGTGTGCCCGATGCACAAGACGCTCAACGAGGGCGGCTGGGCCAAGCTCGAGGAGAAAGTGCGCGAATGGACCCGTCGCGACAGCGCCCTGCTGGTGTTCAGCGGGCCCGTGGTGAGCGAGCGAGACACGACAATGGCCGACGGGCATGTGACGGTGCCCGGTGCCTTCTACAAGGTGATCGTGGCGCCCTGCGTGAGGCCGATGCGGGCCGTCGCGTTCATCTATCCCAACGGGCACAGCGGGGGACGGTTACGGCAGTATGCCGTGAGCATCGACGAGGTGGAACGCCATACTGGGCTGGACTTCTTCCCCACCCTGCCCCACGAAGATCAGCATCGGCTGGAATCCAGGGTCCATCTCGAGGCGTTCATGAATTAGGAGTTAGATAATTAGGCTTTAGGTTTTAAGGATATGAAACAAGTTGTGAAGATTTGGGTGTTGGTTGTGGCGATGGTGATGGGCGGTGCCCTGCCACCGCAGGTCATTGGAGACGGTGACATCACTATGCAGTGGTGCGCCCAGGCCAAGAACAAGCACAAGAAAAACAAGAAGTCCAAGAAGAAAGACAAGGTCAAGAAAGACAAGAAACAGGCTACAGCACACAAGAAATCTAAAAAAGCCGATAAGAAGCATCAGGCAGCCACTGCTTCGCATCTGGTGAGCCTACCAGCCATCGGCCAGGCATCACCCGCCACCGTCGTGCCACAGCAGGGTTCCAACGCGCTACTGGCGGTCACCATCCCCAAGGGCGTTGCCAACCAGGTAATCAACTATCAGGCCATCCGCGTGAATTTCAACCCCTCGCTGCGCATTCCCAATTGCGTGGCCTATGAGCTCACCGCTACGATGGTCGCCATGGCCGATGCCCCCGACCACGAGGTGCGCAAGAACTACAACTATGCTAAGGATTCCAGTGTCAAGTCCTGCCCCGACAACTGGGAATACCGCGGCAGCGGCTACAGCCGTGGCCACATGGCGCCCGCCATGGACATGCGGTGGGACAAGACCGCGATGCAGCAGTGTTTCTACATGACCAACATGTGCCCGCAGGACACCAAGCTCAACAACGACCACTGGCGCGTGCTCGAGGAGAAGGTGCATCGCTGGGCCAAGCGCGACAAGCGCATCCTCATCTTCACGGGACCCATCATGGGCAAGAGCCCCAAGATGATCGGCAAGGACAAAGCCAACATCGCTGTCCCCGACGCCTTCTTCAAGGTACTCTACGCTCCCGAACAGGGCCGTTCCATCGCCTTCATCTACGAGAACCGCCCCTGCCCCGGCGGCATCAGCAAATATGCCGTCACGGTCGCCGAGGTCGAGCGTCGCACGGGCCTCACCTTCTCCAGCGCCATCCCCAAGCGCCAATGTAAAATCGAGGACTGGCAATAACAGCGAGGAGCGAGGAGGGAGGAGGGAGGAGCGAGGAGGGAACGCGGACGTCCCCCTACTCGCTCCCCGCTACTCCCTCCCCGCTACTCTGCTCGCAAAGCGAGCACTAACCCAGGATGATGGCGATCACTGCATTGATGTCCTGCACGTTGACCTCGCCGTCGCGATTCACGTCGGCTCTTTCCATCATGTCGGGATCCACCTGCCCGAAAATCGCTGCGATAATGGCATTGATGTCGGCAATGTTGATCTCACCGTCCACTACCACATCGGCATTCAGCGCCGAACTCATCACAATCTGTCGCACGGCACCACTGCTGTTCACGTCGCCTTTCCAGGCGGCAAAGCGCAGGCGTGCCTTGCTCATGGTGCGGGGCACGGTGATGGACAGCGGTATCTGGTTGACGCGCCCCACACTGGTCGGCACAAAGGTGACCGAATCCACTGTCACCCCGTTCTCGTCCAGCAGGGCGGCTGTCAAGGCCACCTTGCTCACCACAAAGTCGGGCTCCTGCCATTGGGTAGTGACCCACGTCACGTCCATGTCGATCACCTCGCCCTTGCGACACACGAACTGGGGCGACGTGAGCGTCAGATGCAGGCCTGTGCTCGTGGTGTAGAGAAAGATTTTGTTTCCCAGGATATTGTCACTGTTGAGCGCGGTAGCCGGATTGGTGTAAATCCAGTCTTCAAAACTCTTGTTGGAAAACTGCGGCAACTGCGCCCAGACGCCACTTGCCAACAACATCACACAGGCAAGAAGAAGTAATCGTTTCATAACAATAAATGGTTTGATTGCACAAAGGTAGCACAATCAAACCATTCAGCGAAAAGAAATCAGGTGTTATTGTTTTACTTGAGCATACCGATGGAGCGCTTGAGGAAACGTTCCAAGCCCTCGCCCTTGAGCATGTTGTTGCTCAACAGGGCGATGTCGATGAGCTGATGCACGCGACTCTCGCCGGCGCCATAGGCGGTGATGAGGTTCTCGCGCTGCTTTCGCAACTCGTCGAGGTGCTTGCGGTTGTCCTCAAGTTCCTTTTTCTTGTCCTCGGGGAGTCCCTTGCCGTCCTTGTCAAGGTCGCGGATGGCATCGACCACATGCTGGGTGGCGTTGATCTGCTCGTTGACGGGCTTGAGGTCGGCATCGAGGGCTTTCTCGGCCAAGTCGACAATCTTCTGCACCAGCGGATGCTTGGTGTTGAGCACGAGGCTGTACATGTCGGGCATCTCGCCATAGAAGCTCATGCCGGGCTGGAAGCGCGCCATGTCCTTCATGCGGCGCATATACTCGGCCTGGGTGATGACCAGGGGCTTGTCGTCGGGGCTCATGGCGGCAAAGCTGACCATGAACTCGGCCTTCTCGACGGGCGGGATCTGGGACTGGAACAGGCTGCGGGCGATGTCCTGTTGCTCGGGTGTGAACTGCGGGGTGTTGTCATCCTGCTTGGGGATGAGATTCTCGAGCACGTCGCTGTCGACGCGCAGGAAACGCATCTTGGCATCCTGCTGCTTCTGCTCGAGCATGCCCATGAAGGGCACGTCCAGCTCGCCGTTCATCATCAGCACGTCATAGCCATGGTCGGTGGCCGCCTTGATGTAGGCATACTGCGCCTCCTTGTCGGTGGCATAGAGGCAGATGAGGTTGCCGTCCTTGTCGGTCTGCTCACCCTTGATGAGGTTGCGGTAGTCCTCGAGCTTGAAGAACTTGCCGTCGGTGTTCTCGAGCAGGGCGAACTTGAGGCCCGACTCGCAGAACTTGTCGTCGCTCAACATGCCATACTCGATGAAGATCTTGATGTCGTTCCACTTCTTCTCGAACTCCTCGGGCTGGTTCTTGGCGATTTCCTCAAGGCGGGCGGCGACCTTCTTGGTGATATAGGTCGAGATTTTCTTGACGGCACGGTCGCTCTGCAGGTAGCTGCGCGACACGTTCAGGGGAATGTCGGGACTGTCGATGACACCCTGCAGGAGCATCAGCCAGTCGGGGACAACGCCCTCGACACTATCGGTGACATAGACCTGGTTGCAATAGAGCTGGATGCGGTCCTTGCGGATGTCGAGGTTGTTCTTGATCTTGGGGAAATAGAGGATACCCGTGAGGGTGAAGGGATAGTCCACGTTGAGATGAATCCAGAACAAGGGATCGTCCTGACCCGGCTCGATGGCATGGTAGAACTTGAGGTAGTCCTCGTCCTTGAGGTCGGCAGGCATGCGCGACCACAGCGGATCGATGTCGTTGATGACCTTGTCGCGGTCGGTGTCCACATACTTACCGTCCTTCCACTCCTGCTCCTTGCCGAAGACGATGGGCACGGGCAGGAAGCGGCAATACTTGCGCAGCAGGCCCTCGATGCGTGCAGGCTCGAGGAACTCCTTCTCGTCCTCGTCGAGGGTGAGGATGATGTCGGTGCCGCGCTCGGACTTGTCACAGTCGCCCATCTCGAACTCGGGCGAGCCGTCGCAGGTCCACTGCACCGCCTGGGCACCGTCCTGCCAGCTCAGGGTGCGGATTTCCACCTTCTTGGCCACCATGAAGGCCGAGTAGAAGCCCAAGCCGAAGTGGCCAATGATGGCGTTGGCCGTGTCCTTGTATTTAGCAAGGAACTCCTCGGCCCCCGAGAAGGCGATCTGGTTGATGTACTTGTCGATTTCCTCGGCAGTCATGCCGATGCCGCTGTCGCTCACGGTGAGCGTGCCGGCCTCTTTATCGACACTGATGTTGACACGCAGGCCTTCGGTCGAGCCCTTGAACTCGCCAGCACCGGCAAGGGTTTTGAGCTTCTGCGTGGCATCAACGGCGTTGCTCACCAGCTCGCGCAGGAAAATCTCGTGGTCACTGTAAAGAAATTTCTTGATAACGGGGAAGATGTTGTTAGTCGTTACCCCAATAGTTCCTTTTGTTGGCATATTATTATGTTTTAGTTTTTAGTTACTGAATGATGGAGGCATAATGGTCTCTGCCTCACTGTACATCAAATAATATGCCATAGCCGCGCAAAGTGACAAATCGTCACCCCAGTCTGCCAATTCTTAACCAGTCGCGCCGCGGCCCTCATCAGAGCCACGGCGCGAAGCGTTCTTTACATGTTCCCTCAAATGGGGGTATCAATCCAGACTTGCCGACCCAGTGAGCAAATAATTGATCAGGTCGGTCAAATCGTCCATGGTCACATGGCCGTCACCACTCACATCGGCAGCTAACAGGTCCATGCCGGTGCTGTCGTTGGTGAGCAGGTAGTTGATCAGCAGCGTCAAGTCGTCCATGTCCACCTCACAATTACCATTCACGTCCCCCGCGACACAGTAGAGTGCCGCCAGCTGTAACAACAGCTTCTGGGCACGGCTGCGCAACCACTGAGGGGCCTCCGTGTAGGCCTGGTAGCTATAGTTGAAGGATTCATCGCTCCACACCTCGGCATTATGCTCAAACGACGGAGCCGCATACTCGTAGTAATCCTGACAGAATTCACACAACTCATCAAGCTTCTCGCCCATGAATGCTTTGAAGGCTTTATAGACTTGCCGTCCCACATCGGTGCGGTTGTGAATGTCGGTGAAGAAACGCTTGCCCGAAGAGTTTATCGATGTCTGATAAAAGTCTTCGGATGTAGAGACAGCAAAATAATTGCCTCCCGTGCCAAAACCGAAGCCATAATCCATATCCCAGGCAGGACCAAAGACAAAACGGCCCGTGTCGGACAACATGTCGGTGTGATAAAAGTAAGTGCTCTTGGGCCACAGGATCTCGCGATTCAGAATATACTCGTTCATGAGCATATAACGCGCCAGCGACTCCACATCGACATGTGGAGCAAGATCACCGCCATTCTTGACCGCGCTTTCAAAGGCGTTGAAGCGCTGCTTGACAATGTCCAGCGTGACAAAGCTCTCATCCACACCGAATTCTGGCTCCTGGACCATAATCGGCAGATAATAGCCCGGACTGGGATACATCTGAGTTATCGCCTCGTCAAAGTTGCGTTCCATCTCGATGAGGGCGGCAACTTCCTCGTGTTCCAAATCAATGCTGTTGTTCGAGAAACCCACTTTCTCGGTGAACGTGTAGCTGCCCTTGCAAACGCCATTGACATACAAGTCCACAGGAATCATGTGGTTGGGGAAAGGCAGATCCAGCAGATAGGCAATCAGCATGCCGATGGGGTTGGTCATCATCGAGCCCCTGGATTTATTGGCCAACAGGACCCAACTCTTAGCGTTTTTCAATCCCAGCGGCTTGCGCTTGCTGGCGAACTTCAGGCGATAGGGATTCTTGGCATCGGGATTTGATGACCAAGTGCTGTTGCCACGGCCCTTGACTTTCACCGAGTCGGTCATTGATGGGAAAATGCCAGCGCCATCGATGATGATTTCGGCATCCAGGTAATACTCCTTGCTGCTGATGGGCTCACCATTCACTGTGTTGATGTCGATGCGAGGCACAGCGGTCGCCTGGTCGGTGAGGAAAAGAACCTTCACTGTGTAGGAACGCCCAAACTGTTCCATCCCAAAGGTGTTGTTCACCCTGGGGGCAAGGATTTTGTCACCAGAATAACCCACAATATAGGTCACATCGCCATCGAAACGCAGGCGGCTTTCCTTGCTCACCTGCTTCACACCGTTGACCCATGCCTCAGGCACCAACCCCTCGGCTCCGCCACCGATACTGAACGAGGGCGTGAGACGCTTGCCAATGCCCAAGACCTGAACCGTGATGACATCGCCTTCGATGGTAGCCGTGGCATCGGTGATGACCTGATAGTTGTACTTGTTATTGATTTTGAAAGAAGTAATTACAGGCAACTCACGAGGTGACTCTTCACCGCAGAAAACAACGTCAGCCATTGGATAGCAGTATTGAGAACCGTCAAGCGCTGTGAACACCAGTTTGTCATCCTGGCTTTCCCATTGCTGGAGGCAACTATCTGGGAAAACGCGTAAATTCCCGCTATTGAGCAACACATAGTGAGTGGCCGCCGCAACTCTTGATTGAAACAACGAAGCTACAACGACCAGGCAAAAGATAAAATACTTTTTCATGAACAGGATATCATAATAAAAACAGGTCATCTGGCCAGGAGGTCAGGGCATGTAAGATATCAGCGCAGCGCAAAAGCTTCACCGTTCACGCCGATGAGTTCCTCATAGGCCAGCACACCAGCCTGTGACAATTCCACAGTGGTGTAACCGCCGTCACGGTTGAGGATGTTCACATGGGTGTCGTCAACAAAGGTGAACAGCTCCACCTCCTTGCCGTTGTTCTCGAGCGACCATGAGTTGCTCTCGGCATTGAAGTTGAAGCGAGTCACCTGGTTGGTGTTCAAGTTGGTGATGGCATATCCCGTGGCATCGCGAGCCACCAGATAGCGGGCGTCCTTACCATCCACAATGGTGGTCTCGTTCTGAGCCAGCGCGGGGTTGGTGCCAGACCAGAACTCGATGCTGTTGAGGATGAACAAGTCGGCGACAAAGCTCAGCTCATACACGGGCAAAATCCACATGGCCACGAAAACCAGCTCGTTAACGAACTTGTCACCCACATGGTCGTTCCAATTCTTCACCTTGTTATAGAGGGCAAAGCTACCGATACAAGATTGCATCATCATGGATGCAGACAGAGCCACAACGGCGACAACGATTAAATGTTTCTTCTTCATAATTACATGATTATATTTGGTTATACAATTTTCTTTGAGCACTGATGCCAAACGTCTAATCAGCGCTTGTAGTTCTTTTTGTACTCCTCGTAACAGTTGAGCACCTTCACCACATAGTCCACTGGCTCGGTTCCGCGGCAATAGCCGTTGGAGCAAACCGAGTCATTGTAATATTCGGGGTCCATCTTCCACAGCATCGCCTGTTCGACATTCTCTTCCCATTCGCGCGGGTTTAGCTCATACTTCGCCGCAAGGGCGATAGCATCGGTCACATGGCCCGAACCGGCATTGTAGGCCGCCAGCACAAACTTGATTCGATTGGCGGCACTGGTGCGGCTGCGCATAATGCCGTCCAACTCCTTGAGGATCTGCGAGGCCACGCGCACGCTCACCTCGGGATTGCTCAGGCTTGCCTCGTCCACGCCGAAGAGCCTTGCCGTCTTGGGCATCACCTGCATGATGCCTCGCGCGCCCATCCACGATGTGGCATTGGGATCAAAACCTGACTCGCAGAAGGCGATGGCAGCCAACAGTCGCCAGTCCCATCCCAGTTGCTTGGCATATAACTTGAACACCGAATCATAGGGGCAGATGCCTCCCGGTGGCGTCACGGCAAAGGTGTCCACCTTGACCGAGTCGGGCTTGGGCCCGCGGTTCATCTCAAAGTAATGCTTCAACGCCTGTTTGGAATATTCCTGGGCATTGCTGCTGGCCGCCCACAAGTCGATGCTGTCGGCCAGCCACTGGTTGCGGCGCGATACCGCCCATGATGACCGTTGCTCAAAGCCCACCTTGAGCTGGATGTTCAGGCTGTCATAGTAGCTGAGGTTCATCTGAGCGATGTCACTGTCCACAATCGTGAAATCAATCTCACGGCGCGACACCCGCTGGATGAGCTCGGTGGGTAAGGCCGCCTCGCCTTCAACGGTGTGGATGACGATACCGCCCCCCACCTCGTTATCTAGGTTGCGCAGGCGGGATTCATATTTTGAGCCCTTCTCAACAAACACGTCACGCCCAATGAGCTGGGTCACGTCATGAATGAGTCCTGCGCCACTGTGCTGCACCAGCACCTGGTGGGTAGAATTCACCGCTCCGCAATGCAACACGCGGGACTTATACTCGGCAGTAACCGGGATTTCGCAAGCCAGCAGGTCAACACTGCGTTTATCCAACATCTTGAGCAACTCGGGCATGCTGCGGGCCACCTTGAAGCGCAAGGCGATGCCATGTGAACGGGCGAAGTCGCAAACACGGTCATAGTCATATCCCATCGTGTCGCCCTTGAGGATAAAAAAGCCGGTGGGGCTGTAAAGCGTGCCCACGTTGAGGGTGTCAGGCAGGGGATGCGTCGCGTCGGCAGAAGATGGTTTGCCTCCGCAAGACTGGGAGAGAATCAACAACGCCAGCAACAGGGTCAAAAATGGAACCAGCGCGCGCATGAGCCTCAATGAATGTTGGGAACGATAAGCGTCAGGTAAAGCAGCACTGCCGGAGAAACCAGCAGCAAGCTGTCAATGCGGTCAAGAATGCCGCCATGGCCCGGCAAGAGAGTGCCTGAATCCTTGACGCCCACGGTGCGCTTGATGAGCGACTCCACCAGATCGCCAAAGGTAGCGAACACCGCCACCACGACGCTCAGGCCAACCCAGGTCATCAGTTCGGGCACCTGGAAAAACTCGTCAAACCAGTAGTGGCTAGCAAAAGCGCCCGCCACACACACGGCCACGCCGCCAATCACACCTTCCCATGACTTCTTGGGCGAGATGCGCTCGAACAGGCGATGACGACCCAAGAGCATGCCCACGCAATAGGCGCCCGTGTCATAGAGCCAGATGAACATGAACATCCCCAGCAGCAAGCGGGGAGCCGAGATGCTGGCGATGCTGTTGAGCAAGGCAATGGGCAAAGCCACATAGCCCAACGAGAAATAGGAGCGCTCAAAACTGTGAACGGCATTCTGGCGAGGCCTGTAAAGCTGCACAATAGTCCTCAACAAGATGTAGCAGACCAACGGCAGCAGCCACATGGCGCGCGACTGCATCGTCGTGCCGTAATAATGGAGATAAAACCCCACGAACAAACCGACTCCGCCAAACATGTCAATGACGTTCACCAGCCACGATTGGGTGGCATCGTCCTTGGCCATGGTGATCATCTCGCCAATGCCCAAGACAATGAACAGCGAGAACACCAGCAGATACATCACCGGCGAGTTGTCGAGCAGCAGAATAGCCAACACGATCAATGCTATATAAATGGCACCCGTGAGGATGCGTTTAATCAAGTTCATCATAATGATTCCTTTATTATTGTGCAAAGATACACTTTTATCGCGACATGGACAAACCGAGGCTAAAAACAATGACGAAGCCTTCCGCGATAGTGCCGGAAGGCTTCGTTTTTCCCTTGAGAGAGGATCATCGCCATGATGAGTTAATTCATGATCATCGATTCTAATCCTCGGGGCAACTCGACGTTGTACTCACAGGCCCTCGCAAATTGCTTGAGGAACTCAATGGTTGCCTTTTTCGGGCCACATACTTTTGTCATTACGTCATTTTCTTTTTTAGAAGTAGTCGTTTTGTGCATAGGCAATCCGTTTTTTAATAATTACATCTTTATAACGCAACACCATTACACAATATTATGCGAGAGCCTCGTTTTAAGATTTTTTTTCATCTCATTGACTTACACATCCCACACTACAGCATCATGGCAGTTAAAAAACAGCACGATGTTTGGGACTTTCATTGAAATTCTTCGTACTTTTGCCGTTGTTCAAAAACTCAAGAAAGCGATGAAGGGATTAGACTTGAAAACCGTTTTGGCGGCAGTTGCTCTGCTCGGCACGGTTTGTAATGCCGCCAGCCAGGAGAAAGCCGACGGACGAGGCGCACTAGCAGCGCCCCAGGTGGAAGTGGACGCAAACGGACTGTTCACAGTGGAGGATTGCCCCACAGTTTACGACAGGTTCAACATAGTGTTCCACGTAAGCGACTATGAAATCTCATCGGCCGACATTCTGTGGGATGGCGTGGAATGCCAAACCGTCAGCTTTGACAACGACAATGATTGCGTGACCCGCATGGCCGTGCATTACCTGGACGCCAACTTTGACGGCTACCTGGATATCCTCTTGGGCACGGGCACCAACCGCGAGTACAGCGCCCTGTTGCTGTGGAATGAAGACGAGAACCGATTCGTGCGCGCCACCAACGACGGCTTTGTCATTTTCAACGGCGACTTTTTCTATGAGCCCGAAAGGAAGGCAATTTATCGCAGGACCTCAAGCAGCTATGCCGAGACCACCTACACGATGATGGTGTGGCAGGGCAGCGACCTGCAAAGTGAGGAAACGTTCCTCATCATCGGCGACAAGTCCCGTTATGACGACTATCACGTCACCCACCTCTACACGCTGCGCAACTACTATTCGGACGAGGACATCATCAGCACCGATGATCCCATCCGCTTTGAGGGGACATGGAGCGAATGGGCCATTAAGAAACTGATGGAGTGAGGCTTTAGGTGTTAATTAGTCCTCACTCTAATTGTGCACCCACCCAGACGAAACGAACGGAACGGATGGAAAACAATAAGGCAGGGAGCGGTGATGCTCTCTGCCTTATTTTGTTTTTGTCGTTACCTTTTAGCGGACGGTGAAGTCGGCCTTGAGGGGGAGGTTGTCGCTGGCGGTGCCCACGAGCATCGTGCGCTTGCCCAGCGAAGTGGCCCAGTCGCCTTTACCTTCGTCCCAATACTGGAAAGCACGGCCACCGATAGAGATGGTGACGTCACGGCTCTCACCGGGTTGAAGAGTGACCTTCTGGAATCCGCGCAACTCCTTGACGGGCATCTCGACATTTGCGTTCTTGTCGCTGACGTAGAGTTGGACGACCTCGGCGCCGGCACGGTTGCCGGTGTTCTTGACGGTCACGGTGGCAGTCACTGTGCCGTCGGCCGCTACCTCACGCTTGTCGAGGCGCAGGTTGCTCACTGCGAAGGTCGTGTAGCTCAAGCCATGGCCGAATGCAAAAGCAGGCTTCTTATTCTGCTTGTCGGCCCAACGGTAACCCACATAGATGCCTTCCTTGTACTCCTCGTCGATGATCTTGTGGTCATCACGCCAGGTGCCGGGATAGGCACCCAGGGCATGAGCACCCACATCGTTGAGGGTCTGATACCAGGTGAAAGGCAGTTTGCCCGAGGGATTCACGTCGCCCACGAGTATGCTGGCGAACGCTTTTCCCGTCTCACTGCCGATGAACCAGCCCTGCACAATGGCAGCGATCTTGTCACGCCAGGGCATCGCCACAGCGTCACCCGAGATGTTGACGAAGACCACGTTCTTGTTCACGCGAGCCAGTGCCTCGACGAGCTCATCCTGGCCGTAGGGCATATCCATGTGCTTGCGGTCATGACCCTCGGCATCCTGATAGTCGCTCTTGTTGAGACCACCAAAGATGATGACATAGTCGGCACCCTGAGCCTTGGCAACAGCTTCGGCAATCAATTCACTGGCCGAGCGGTTGTCGGCCAGCGATTGCTTGGCCACCACTCCATTGTACTCACCTGTGGTGTCACCCACATAGCCGCGGGCATAGTCCACCTCGATGCCGGTGCCCGCCAGGCGAGCCTTGAGGCCTTCAAGAGGCAGAATCTCGTGCTGTGCCTTGAGTGAACTGCTGCCGCCACCCACAGTCATCATCTTAATGGCGTTCTCGCCGACAACAAGGATGCGCTTGGCATTGTTCACATCAATGGGCAGGACGTTGCGCTTGTTCTGCAACAGCACGATGCCGTCCTGAGCAATCTTGAGCGCAGCGTCATAGTGTGCCTCGCTGCACAGGAAACCCTGGGTACGATTCTTGCTCATCGTCGTGCGGAAGAACAGGCGCAACACGCGGCGCACCTTATCATCGAGTTCACGCGTCGTGAACTTGCCTTCTTGAATGAGTTTCTTGTAGGGTTGGGCCATGTAGTAGGCATCATAGGCGTTGCTCGCGCCCCATGCCAGGCCGTCGGTCCAGCTGCCGAACTCCATGTCCAGGCCGTTTTTGACAGCCATTTCGGTATCATGAGCACCGCCCCAGTCACTGACCACCACGCCGTCATACTGCCAGTCACCCTTCAGAATCTGATTGAGGGTGTAGTCGTTTTGGCAGCAATGCTGGTTCTTGTAAAGGTTATAGGAGCCCATCATGCCCCATGCATGGCCGTCCTTGACGGCAGCCTCGAAGGCGGGCAGATAAATCTCGCGCAAGGCGCGGTCGTTGACGATGACATTGACCTGATGGCGGTATTCCTCGTCGTTGTTGAGGCAGAAGTGCTTGACACACGCTGCCGTTCCCGTGCTTTGCAGCCCTTGGACATAGGGCACCACCATGCGCGATGCCAGCAGAGGATCCTCGCCCATGTACTCAAAGTTGCGGCCGTTCAACGGGGTGCGATTGATGTTCACGCCCGGGCCCAGGATCATGTCCTTGCCACGATAGCGGGCTTCTTCACCCAGACTGCGGCCATAAAGGTTGGCCAGCGCAGGGTTCCACGAGGCAGCAAGACACGTCAACGCGGGAAATGCCACGCACGAGTCGTTGGTCTGCCCTGCCTGCACCCACTCGTCCCACAGGACATCGGGGCGCACGCCGTGAGGACCGTCATCGGTCCAAAAGTCAGGCATACCCAATCGTTTCACACCTGGTGACGAGAACTTGCTTTGTGCATGTATGACGGCGATTTTCTCGTCAAGCGTCATGCGCGACAAGGCGTCCTCAACACGCGACTCGATGGGCAGAGTCTCGTCAAGATAGAGAGGCATCTGCGGGGTCATTCCCAGCGACTGGATGTAATCCATTTGCGGAGTGCAGTGCTCATAGCGGCTATTCTCCACATACTGCATCAGCAACTGGCGGAATGTGGCCTGGTCAGGACGTGCCTCGCGCAATTCCTTGTAGGTGCCACGGGGTGACTCGGAGTATTTCACGACGATGCTGTCCCACATCTCGGGGCGGGTGATACCCATCATGCACGAGCCGTCAATCTTCTTGTAGGGCCAGAAGGTGTAGCCGATGTTGGCTTTCTTCATCACATCCACCAACTGCGCTTGCCACTCGTTGTTGTTGTGGCCTGTCTCACCCATATACATGGGCAAACCCGTCTTATCGCGGAAGTCGATGTAGTCCTTGATGGCCTCGGCTGTGGCATCACCGCCATAGCGGTGACAGGTGTACATGATGTTGTCATCAAATTTCCAGTCGCTGAACATGTAGAAATCGGAGTTCCATCGAGCGCCGCCCAGAAGGATGACGTGATTGGAATCCACCTGGCGAATGGCCTTGACTGCCCGCTTGTAGAGCGGTTCCAACTGTTTGTTCAGCTCCTCCTTATTGTCAAAATAGTGGGCAATCGGCTCATTCATCAGTTCATAGCCCAGAATCACTGGCTCGTCCTTGTAACGAGCCGCGATGCGTTGCCAGATGTCGCAGAACAAATGCTGGCTGGGTTCGCTCTCAAAGAGCCAGGGATAACCATGACCATCGTCGATATTATCGCCAGTCTGACCGCCCGGACAATCGTGCATGTCGAGAATGAGATACAGGCCATAGGCACGGCACCAGTTCACCACCGAGTCGATGCGAGCGAAGCCATCTTGCTCCTTGGAACGCCCCATATAGTCCTCATCGGTGAAGAGCCTGTAGTTGAAAGGCAGGCGAATGGTGTTTGCGCCTTGTCGTGCAATGAAACCGATGTCGGCACGCGTGATGTAATTGTCCTTGAACTGACGCCAAAACTCGGCTGCGAAGTCGGGTCCGACCGCCTCCTTGATCATCAGGTCGATCATCCACGGCGAGTTGGTCTTGCTCAGGCCAAACATATAGCCCTCGGGGTTGAGCCAGTTACCCAGGTTGGTGCCCTGGATATAGAGTTTCTCACCGTCAGGCTTCACCAGATTGGTGCCCTCGACGCGAACGAACTTGTCTTGGGGCTTAGCCTGAAGCCCCAAGGCAAGGACTAGAGAGAGTATGATAACTAAGAATCCTCTCATTAGGTCAATTGGGTTAAACGGTTATTTCTTTTGGAAGACGCGCACATAGTCCACCTCCATGGTTGCTGGAAGCGCACTCTCGTCAACGCCTTGAGCGCCACCCCAGTCACCACCCCAAGCGAGGTTGAAGATGACGTAAAACGGGTCGTCATAGGGCCAGTCGTCGCGACCCAGGCCACGGTTGTCGTAGCTCAGTTGCACCTTGCCGTCAACATAGGTGGTGATGTTCTGAGCCGTCCATAAGATGGCATAGGTGTGGAACTCGCCCTCGGCGCCCTTGCAGTACATCTCGTGGGTCACCTGGGTGCCGTTGGAATGAACATGAGCATTGGCATGCAGGCTCGATGACACAAAGTCGGGGTGGTAACCCACCTCTTCCATTATGTCGATCTCGCCGTCGGCAGGCCAGGAATGGAAGTTCACGGGCATCATCCAGAATGCGGGCCAGGTACCCTTGCCCTTAGGCAGCTTGATGCTAGCCTCGATGTAGCCATACTTCCAACCCTCTTTCACCTTGGCATAGACGCGACCAGAGTAAACCTTGCCGTTCTCCTTGAGCGCGGTAATGCGCAGGTGGCCGTTGCGCACCTCGGTGACGAACTTGCCTTCGGGTGTCTTGTGGTTCACGTAGTTCTGCAACTCGTGATTCACCCAACCGCTATTCTTCACCTCGTGGGTCCAATCATCGGCATTCAGTTCCGAGCCCAGGTCAAACTCATCGTGCCAAACCAGCTTGTAGCCATCGGGGGCATAGTAAGCAGCCTCGGCCGACGCTTCCTGCTTGACATTGATCGACTTGCGTGCAGCACCCGACTGGATGGTAACCACACCCTCACGGGCCTCGGTCAACGGGTTAGCGGCGACCGTGATCGTGATAGAGCCCGACTGCGACAACGTATTCTTGGTTTCAAATGTGATGAAATCCTTGTCGGCATAGGCTCCCCACTCCTTGCCCGTGGTGGTGACATTGACAGTGTAAGTGCCGCCACTGGCAGGAACAGCGATATTTTCCTGTGAGACAGTGATGGTCCCTGTGGGCTCATCTTTGCCGTCCCCACCGCAGCCCCAAAGGGCCACGGTGAGACACAGCAATAATGTGTGAAGCATGAATCGTTTCATCATTTTCAGTTTTCAGCTTTCAGTTTTCAGTTGAGAGCAGAAGCCACAGCAACTGACGACTGACTACTTAATCTTTGTGCTTTTGGATGATAATGTCGCTGATCTTGGCCTCGAATCCGGCGGGACAACCACCAAAGTCGAAGATCATCTTGCCTTGATCAAACTCAATCTCCTCACCATTGTTCTTGGCCACCTCGCCAATGAACTGAATGATGTTCTCACCATCCTGGAGCACGAAGTCACCACGATAGCACAACGTGTTGGGGTCGTTGGTAACATCAGGATCCTTGTTGACCTTAACGGTAGCGCGACCCAAGTCCATGTTGGTGGTAATGGTGACACGCACGTCATACTTCTGACCCTTCTCGATGTGCAGGGGTGCGCCGTTGATCGCGCACTGAGCCTGCCACTCCGAAACCGTTGCATCGTTAGCGGTGATGGTATAAACGCCGTTGGCATAGGAGAAGCCGGGATCGGCAATCTGTGTCCAACCTGCATCGGCCCACCAGAAGCTCATAGCGCCAATGGTATTGAAGGCAGCACCAAGGTTCTCGGGAGAATTCACATCCACCCAATCCACAGTGGGCTCGTCAGGGGTGACGGGCAGCACGGTGCCGTCATCGTTGGCATGGTCCTTGAGCACGATGTTCGAGATGTTGACGGTGGTACCAGCCTGGCAACCGCCGAAGTCGAAGAACAGGTTCACGCGTTCCATGTCAATACCGGGCATATCGCTCTTCCAGAAGATGTAATCTTGACCAGCCTTCAGGTCAACACGGTCGGCAAAATAGAAGACATTGTCATCACCGTCCATCACGAGCTTCACAGTAACGCCGTTGATGTCCTTGTCACTGTTGAGGATGCACGAGAAGTCGTAGTTGTGAGCTGCCGAGGTAGAGATGTTAGTGGTCTTGAATGCCATCTGTGCCTGCCACTGGTCGGTGGTTGCCTCGGGCAGGAATACGGTATAGTCATTACCATTGGCCTCAAAGGTGGGATCAGCAATCTGCGCCCAACCGGGAGCGTACCAGAAGAACATGGTGTAATCCACATTCTTCCACATGTTGAAGTCGCTGTTGGGATCGAAACCGGTGAATCCCTGCTCTTCCTCCTCGCTGGTGAAGATGAAGCGCCAAGCGATACCGCGATCAGGAGCATCGTAAACCAGGACCATCTTCTTGGCCGTCAAAGTCTCGATGCGGAAACGCGGATTCTCGTACTGGGCATCGGAGCTGATGTAGGGGAAGGCGGTGTTGGGAGCAAGCTGGATATAGGTCTGCTTGCTCACGTTGCCGTCAACATCCTCCCAATCATATTCCTCAAAGCTCCAAGCAGCAGTTTGGTTGCCGATGTTGGCGTCCCAGTCAGCATCCTGGTGACCCCACTTGGTGGTACCGGCGTTGACATAGGTCAAACCGTCCTCACCTGCGTTGTAGCTATAGGTGCCGCCCTTGCGGTTCTCGGCAGTGAAGGTCATGCGGTCATCATACATACCAAAGTCCTTCTTTTCATCGGGCTGTGCCGACCACCATCCGGTACCTGCAGTGCCGGCGGGGCCACAAGCCAAGTGAGCCCCTTCCTTGTGGTCGAAGCGCCACTCCTTCTCGGTGATGCGACGGAAGTCGTTGGTATAGTCAATCTTTGACTCGTTGAAGGTGTACTCCTTCTTGATGCCAGTCTGGCTCATACCGTTGCGATTGCCCAAGCGAAGTTCAATCGTGTGAGTGCCAGCCTCGGCATTCTTGTAACCCACCTCTTGCAGGGTGGAGTAAGATGTACCGTCAAGGATCCAGATGGGATAGGTGCCAGGCTCGGGATTGTAAGTGGCAATCATCTGGTTGGTCTCCTGATCAACGCTGATCTGGAAATCCACACCACTCATCGTGGGGATGCCATTGGGGTCTGCACCCTTGAAATCATCGGGCGAGCAGGCCGTGAAAGCCATAGCCAATAACAGGATTGCTATTGCGCTGCTTATTTTGTTTATCTTGGTAATCATAATTATTATCTAAATTACTGATTATTAATAGTTATTCTGAACCAATGTGGGGTCAGCATCGAGCTCACTCTGTGCCAGAGGGATATACTTCTTGCTGGGGGTCCAGCTGTTGGTGCGGTAGCCGTAGCTGTCGGGAACGAGAACGGTCGATGCCTTCTGGGTAGCGCCCGAGATACCCTCGGCGCGCACAAGGTCGAAGTAGCGCTTGCCCTCGCCGCAGAACTCAAGATGACGCTCGTTGAAGATATCGTCGATGGTGACGGTGGTGAGGTTATCAAGACCGGCGCGGTTGCGAACCTGGTTCACATAGCCAGCAGCCTCGGCTGCGCTGCCACCCGTCTGGAGCAGCAACTCGGCAGCGTTGAGCAACGTCTCGGCATAGCGATAGATGCGCTTGTTATTGTTATAGTTCAGGTTCTTGGAAGTCGGGAAATCCTGATTGTTGGCCGACTGCGGACGATACTTGCCGTGCCAGATGTGAGTGTCCTGATAGCGCTCGGTGTAGCTGTAACCGCGCACGTCCCAACAGGTCACGTCACGACGCAAGTCATTCTCGGCGTACATGTTATAGGTCTCGACGCGCATGGGCAGGAAGCCCCAGCCATCGTTACCGCTGTCCCAGCCTTCACCGCCGCCCCAACCGTTGGGCGAGCACAAGGTGGGAAATATGGTACCACCGGCATTCATTGCAGCATTACCCCAGTCACGCTGGGCCTGATCGTCATTATAGTTGATCTCGAAGATGCTCTCGGCGCACCACTCGCCACTCTCCTGCCACAAGTCATAGAAGCTGGGATTGAGCGAATAGTTGGCATCAGCAATGATCTGCTTCATGTAACCCAGAGCGGTGGCATAACGAGTAGCGTCGTTCTGGTACATCACCATCTCGGCATAGAGCATGTAGGCGAAAGCCTGGCTCACGCGTCCGCTCTCGGCATTGGGCCAACGCATGGGAAGCACGTTGGATGCGATAATCTCCTCAAGCTCGGGAAGGAGCTTGTTGTAGATCTCGTCGGCACTGATCTGCGGAGCAGTGTAGGGAACCGAAAGATTCTCCAGGTAGAAAGGCACGTTGCCATAGTAGTGCCACAGGATATTATAATAGTACACGCGCAACAGGCGAGCCTGCATCTCCATCGAACGACGGAACTCCTGGCTGGCCTCGGTTTCCCACGAAGCATACTTGATGGCATCGTTGCAACGCTTAACGCCGCTATAGAAGTCGCCCCACAGGGTAGCAAGGGTGTTGTTGCCGTCGGCAGCAAAGTTGAACAGACGGTGCCAGTGCTGGTTGTCGGTGTTGTCCGAACCGCCTACCCAGAAG